>Ga0068631_100026_pt1 | contig 40781 bp, 43 predicted proteins | sample InSIn5gowninarea_2_FD_77434 | JGI IMG/M metagenome (GOLD analysis project Ga0068631, IMG submission 77434) | Clean room microbial communities from NASA Spacecraft Assembly Facility at Jet Propulsion Laboratory, Pasadena, California, USA -... ...
TGTCCTTTCGCAATTAAAAGTGGTGGTCACGCAGCTTTTGCTGGTGCTTCAAGCATTCAGGGCGGCGTCACCGTATCTCTCGAGAATTTCAACCAGGTCACTCTATCCTCAGACAAGAGTACGGCTGTCATCGGACCTGGTAACCGTTGGCTTCAAGTGTACACTACGCTTCAGAAATCTGATGTTATCGTGATCGGTGGACGTGTGGCTTCTATCGGTGTGGGTGGTCTTACCCTCGGCGGCGGTATCTCATTCTTCTCCAACCTCTACGGCTGGACTTGCGACAACGTGATCAATTACCAGCTTGTCACTGCCACCGGCGCCATCCTCAATGTCAACCACCAGTCCTACCCCGATCTATACTTCGCACTTCGAGGTGGTGGTAACAACTTCGGTATCGTGACAGCATTCACTGTCAATACTTTTCCACTCACTGGTGGCCTGATGTGGGGAGGTTCTCGTGTCAGTCTCAACGTCAGCAATAATTATCCAGCTCTTATCAAGGCTTTTGTCGACCTTGGCACCAGTGGCTCCATTTCGGATCCTAATGCAGCTCAAATTCTGTCCTTTACGTATTATCAGGGCACGCCACTCGCCTCGGCCGCACTCGAATATGCCAAGCCGGTATCCAACCCTCCAGTCTTCAACGAGTACCTCGCCGTCCCTGCCATCTCTGACACGACTTCAATTCGTACTCTCGCAAATATCACCAACGAATTTGCTGCCTCCAACCCTGACAATCTCCGCGAAACATACTGGGTAGCAAGCTACAAGCTCACGAACGCCATGACCACTTTCGTCCAAGAAGTCTTCTACGATGAGATTCCAACCGTCGCCGATGCAGCCGGTATCATCCCTGCGGCGACCCTTCAAGTCATCACTGTTCCTCAGATTGCAGCCATGCAAAAGAATGGTGGCAATCCACTCGGACTATCAACATCCGACGGTCCATTACTCCTCTTGAACATGAATGTGCAGTGGGATAATGCAGCAGATGATACAAGAATACTCGAGTTCAACAACAGGATCATTGCACGAACCTTGGCATATGCTCAGCAGAACAACCTGACCTCGAACTACTTGTACATGAATTATGCAAGTCAGTTTCAAGACGTGATTGCAAGTTACGGCGAGGTCAACAAGGCAAAGTTGCAGGCTGTGAGTCAGAAGTACGATCCAACAAGTGTCTTCCAAGACCTTCTTCCAGGTGGTTTCAAGTTGAATGGAGCTCCGAGCAGTCAAGTTCCGTGATCGATGCGACGACTAGTGCGGAACTCGGTAGTGATGTGATTAGTTAGGGTAGTATATATTATGTATGATCAACAATAATAGAGAGTCGTACAGCGACCATTCTGTTTCTGTTGCTGAAAAGTTTAGACAACAAGAACCTTTGAACAAGCAGGGATGGTCGACGGCTATGATTAGGTACGTGGGTACTTGAGCTGAGGAGAGTGAAAAATGGGTATGCATCTGCAAGTACGTACTTAAGTACATGTAGCCAGCAACGCATCCATTCAGTACACCTCGTTGAACTCCTCCAACGATGTTCAACTCTTGCTTACCACTCTCAGCTTACATCCTGAGTAATACAGCACCTAATTTTAGCTTACTTAATCGTCTCAATGGTTGGCTTGAATTGGCAAGTGCATGTGACATTTTTCATTTGACTGGCCTTTTCTCCCTCGTAGTACATTATCTCTACTCGAGTATAAGCCACCTGTCTGCACGAACACTCGACCTCGCTAACGCCGTGTGGCCAGTGGGCCTGGCGGTTCGCAATGGTACTGATACTCCTGCGGTTTGTGAGAATGACGAAAGTTGTGGTCGAAATGGCGTTGGAGTTGGAGATCTGCGGGACCTCGGTCTCACTGGAGAATGATCAGAACTACGACAAACGGGAGGGGCGGTTTTGATGAACTCTGATTGTGTCGGCATCTCACCATCTCAAAGGTATCGTTTAGGCATCTGTTGAAACAGACGGCCTGAAACCCATTAGTGCGGTCGACTATATAGTCTCCTGTTCCAAGAGTTTTTCCGGTCGACAGCAAAACCATTGCGATCGTTCAAACCACTGACTCAGCATGGGAGGGGGACCAGATAAGGAGACGTTAGTCTTCATCTTTATGTTCGATGAACCAAAACATATCACAGATGATATACGACGGAAATTCCCACATATTGAGGTGATTTACCACCAGCTGGGTAAAGCCGAGAAGGGGAAGACAATGGGAGGTATCTCCTACGCATTCGATACAATACCCGAAGGTAACTCTCCTCCTACGAAAAGTCTATACCAAAGGCGGCTTTTCAATGCTGGCCGAAGTCCAGGAACAAACTAACGAACATGTCTAGAGCTGTGGCACAAAGCAACAATCCTCGTCACACTAGGTTCTCTACCACCAAAGCCAGAGCTTGTTCCGAAGTGAGCCACTTGTCGCAAATCCTTTCCCCTGTTCATAACTAAATATCCCAACAGCCTGAAATACATCCACCTCCTCTCCGCAGGAATCGACCACTTCGTAAATCATCCAATATTGACAGACAGTGACATTCCCATATCCACCTCATCCGGTATTCACGGCCCAGCAATCACAGAATGGATCCTCCTTACTACACTTGCCCTACACAAAAACTTCGCCCTCATGCACGAACACCAAAAAACCCACAAATGGGAAAGTGACGAACTAGGGCTACGAAACTCGTGGGACTGGGAGGGTAAAACAATAGGCATCATGGGCTACGGCAGTATAGGCCGACAGGGTACGTTATCCCAGCATTCATCCGTCCATCCATCATCAACACACAATTTCCCCCAACCACCAACACAATTCAATCTCCCCTAAAGCGAAATCCCCACACTAACACCCTACCCCCCAGCGGCCCGCGTCTACTCAGCAATGGGCTCCAAAATCCACGCCTACACCGCCACCCCCCGCTCAACCCCAGAATCCCGCCACAACACATCCTACCAACTCCCCAACACCGGCGATCCAGACGGCATAATCCCAACAGCATGGTACAGCGGCACCGACAAACCAGCTCTCCACACCTTCCTCTCCTCAGGGCTAGACATGCTCATCATTTCCGTCCCCCTAACGCCCTCGACCCGCCACATCATATCGGATGAAGAAATCGACGTGCTGTACCGCGCTAGCCTTGAGACAGTCCACTCTACCCCCTCTACCACCTCCACCGAAGGTAACAACAACAACAACAACAAACTCCAACCGCACACCGGAACAATCCTAGTGAACGTATCCCGCGGCCCCGTCCTCAACACCGCCGCGCTCCAGCGCGCCCTGCACCCCTCCCACATCTCTAAGGAGTGTGGTCGAAAATTGCTAGGCGCGTGTCTCGATGTAACGGATCCAGAACCCCTACCGCCAGATCATGAGTTGTGGGATTGTCCTGATGTGGTTATTACGCCGCATATAGCGGCGTTGGGGAGGGAGTATTTGGAACGGAGTATGGGGGTGCTTGTTGAGAATCTGGGGAGGAGAGAGCGGGGGGAGGGGATGGTCAACTTGGTGGGACGGGGGAGGGGCTATTGAGGTGTTGGTCTGAGAGTGGATGGAATGGGAGGTGAGAGATTGGGTTGGATAGGGTGGAACTTTTTTGGCGGGTGACTGACATGAGTTCGAGGATCGGTGCGTACGTCCGTACTGGTTACCCAGCAGCCATGTACGGTAAATTTACCTGTTTATAATCTCCAATCCCTCCCCGGTAGCATTTTCCCGCTAAAATAGTATCAGTGCTACATACATACATACATAACCACAGTATGTAGCTGGTCACTCGCAAGCCGTGGCAATAATCTCGTTAAGTAGGTATATACATAGTCGCATCTACAGTTCGTATGGCACAGAACCATTTCACGTATGCCAGAGCGACACGATCTCCTTGCTATCGCCTCTCTCTCACGAGATCAGGTCGCTGACCGCATAACCCAGGGAACACGTGCAGTAAGCACTTTAACTAATGTCGTCTCTGGCTTTACTTGTGTCCACACAGGCTAGAAATCGAAACATGCGTATGGTACTGTACGTACTCTACGCAGAACAGCTGCTTAGGAGTTCATTTTCGGAATTAGTACTTTGACGCTCGCTGTGACTGTGACGACTGTGGTAAGACATCGGGTATGTATTTGTAGATATTTCCACTCTGCAAAGACCGGTAGATACGTATTTAGTGTAGTAGCAGAGCAAAGGTGATCTGCAGTTTACTATGTAGGTGTGTGAGATGAAATGGGTAAGCACGGACGGTATGGACTTGGTTAGGTGAGGTAAGCTGAGGTGTAGACAAAGACCATGAGATGAACGCTAGGCTACGTACTACGTATGTAGGCTTCGATTTTTGCGAGGATCAATTTTGGGCATGTAGTGGGTAGGTAAGTAGGTAGGCTGTTTCTACAGTACGTAGATGGGGGACGGCGATGGTGATGGTTGTGGCTGTGATTTCTTTGGGGTGGTGGCTGGTATGAGCGGGTGGTGTGGGATAGATGGGGCGCTGGGTTGGTACGTAGGCGAATATGTATGTATGTATATGAGGGTTGGTTGTAAAGTGTTTGTCGTTGCTGGTATTTGACGTCGATGTTAATATTGTGGGGGAATGTCGTGTACATGTCTGCGTACACCGACCTTTGGGAGAGTATATAGGAAAGAAGATATTTGGTGTTAATCAGTTAACGGTGACTACGTACGTATGTGTATCGTATGCGACTTTCAAATGGGAACATACATCTATTACATGTGCTTTCATTTGCCTTCATGGCTAGTATTACCTACCACGTGTTTCGAGCTCGTATTGGCTGCACTGGGCAACCGTTTGATTTCCTTCCGTTTACAGACTATTCTCATACTCCACGCCCTCTTTCAACATCTCTTTGTACCTAGCTACCTCGTCCTCCGAAGGCTGCGGTAATGGCCGTCTAGCGATGCCACCATATCCATACCAGCTTTCAAGTCCACTCTTGGTGCCGACGACACCACCAGAGATAACGGCCCAGTCAGCTCGTGCAACAATAGCCTGTGCTTTCTGCGCCTCTTCAATTTTACCAGCCTTGTATAGCTCGTATACTTTGACACAGGCTTTTGGAATGACGTTGCCAACACCGGTGATTATACCACTGCCACCGGCAATAAGCGTTTGGAGCGTAAAATCTGCTGCGCCGCCCATGCACATCCAGCCTGAATTTTCGTTTGACGGTGTAGCTGCGTTGACGGCGTGCGCGATGCGATTGAGTTTACCCGTGTTCATGCATGTGAGTTTGCAGCCGATGATTTTTGGGTTCTTTGCTAAGGTGATGATTTGGTCGCTTGAGAGGTCTATTCCGGAGACGGCGCCGGGGTAGTTGTAGATTATGATTGGAATGGGGGATTCAGCGGCTAGGTCGGTGAAGTAGGAGAGCAGAACTTTTTCGGTGTAGGCTGGTTTGTAGTATGAGGGTGGCAGGACTAGGGCGTAGTCGCCGCCGGCGTTGTAGGCGTCTTTGCAGTATTGGATGGACTCGCGGACTGATTGGGCGGCACAGCCTACTACAATGGGGAGTTGGGTGAAGCCGGCTGAGTCGAGGGCTTCGCGGACTGTTGATGTGACGATGTTTCGCTCCTCGCGTGCGAGATGGACTGCTTCGCCGTTGGATCCTTGGACTGTCATGGATGTCATGCCTGCTTGGGCTAGTCGGATTGCGTGTTTCTTGGTTGCTTCAATATCGATGTCTTCTGATCCTGGATGGAAAAAGGCAACGAGAGGAACATTGATGCCGGCCACAAGGGGCCTTGACGGCCGTGTGCCATTGGATGAGCCGTTCATATTGATGTAGATGTGATGGTCTGTAGTTTTAGCGGCGGTTGTGTTCGTCTGTGCAATATGTGGTTCTACGTTCTCGGATGGGATCTGGGTATGTCTGTTGTGATCGGATTTGGTTATATCGAAGAAGTTGTCGTGCTAAGGTTGGTGAGATCGAGAATCAAGTCTAGGTCGAATATGTTTGTACAAATAGTTACGAGGGTAGTGAAGAGTTGTGGTCGGTATCTGGAACCGATGCCGCCCACAGAATTGCCGCTCACACGGAGATGTGGTTGGGACAAACAGGTCATTTTGAGAGACACGTCGATATGACACCGAGAGGTGCCGAGACCGACCCCAACTCCGACTGCTTGTCATGTGGGGGAAGTTTTCGTGGGGTACATGTCTTAGCTGCGGCTCCGAGTCGGTTTGTGACTTGGACCGGCACAATAATGAATCTTTGATCGCCAATGCATCTTTCCATGTGCTAGGTTTTAGCCGTTTCTGCCAGAAATTTAATGCGGACGGACTATTAGGGGATGTCCTCCTATCGATCCGAGAACCTCTTGGTGGAACAGGTCGTGATCAAAAAGGTCCTGACGCTCGGTGATATTTAATCCGGTTAGCGCTTTTCTTGCCGCCGTCGGAGTAATTCTGCCAGAGGAATATCATCTTCATCGTAAAATTCAACATCCTCATCGACACCGTAGTCTTGCAATCGATTACCACCAGAATCCTGCCAACCTTCCTCACCACTGACAGAACCAGCATCTTCGGCGAGCATATCATCTTCCAGTGGTTCGTAGGTGTCTGGTGCAAAGCGGTTGTGGAATGCCTTGCGCTTCTGAGGTAGCGCACTGTCATACCTCCTATGTATGTCATGCTCTTGACGTTGACGGAATGCTTCAATCTCTTCTCTGTCAGACAAACCAGAATGCGCATAAGTGAAGGCGCTGATTGCCGTTTCACCGCGTTGCACTCGTGGAATACGGTCAGGATCTGGAGGTGGCCATGTTGTTCCAGGATCTTCGAAGCCATTCGTCTCAAACACCAATCCATCTGTTCTAGGTGACCTCGCAAGAGGCCACAACCAAGCAAGAAAGTTGTTCGTCCCCATTCCGGCACAAATATTCCGCCAAATACCAATGTCAAAAGGGAACTCTTGTCTGACTATTCTGACTTTGGTACCGTCTGGTCCATCCAAATACCCTCCGAGGACCTTAGCTCGTCGAAGTAGTTGTTCGTGTCGTTCTATCTCCCAAGTCTCAATTGTGGATACATTGCAGCACAAAGCGTAGAATGACCGAAAAAACGTGATGCCGACTAAGAAAAGAGTGAGTGTGTTGACGATGACAAGTACTAATAAAGAGACGAGCTGCGGCACTGATGGTCCCATGTCCTGCAAAAGATTAACACCTTATATGGCTCGGCAATGGACAACTCACATAACGAAGGTCTTTCGCTCTCCAGACTGCAGCAGCTCGATCATATAACAGACCCTCAAGGTAAGTCATTGAAGCGACTGCGTAGAATAGAAAACGCATAAAATGGGGAAAGGTAGAATGTGAAACACAATTAGCGGTCCATGGACAGTGGTGATCCATCTTCGGAATACATCTGCCATATGTTAATGCTATGGTTTTTGTCATGCTGGTCGAGGGAGTATACCTCTTGCAGACCTTGCAATGGTGAGCTCGTGGAGGCTTGAGTGCTTGGCATTTTCGGCAAAATCGTTGTCGACCAAGTGGCCCATCTTCATTCACATCGACAGTACCTTCAGTTTGCCAGCTTGAGGGCACATGTCCAGGATTAACGAGCACAGCTCTTGAGTAACATATCCATATGCACACAACCAATCCATTAAATGTCCATAACTGCTTTTTCGTGAGAGGTCCTGGCTCAATCAGAGGGAACAACAACTGAGAACCATACGCAAGTCCGGAAATTAACAAGCACACACCAGGCACTGCAAGTCTGCTAAACTTGAACGTGTCCGAGCTCATGCTGAATGGTAACACCAATGGCAGGAGTTCTCCAGAATTACCTTCAATCTCCTGGAAAGGTTTCGCCAAGAAAACGCGAACGCGTGTTAGCCGCCTGAATTCATTGATGTCATTCGCCAGCATTCGAGCGCGCTGCTATCTATTCTCTTCCTTTTGATCATCTCACTGTCTGACATTCTTTTCATCTGATTTCTATTCCATGCCATGCCTATTGCTGCTCTTTCTGATATCACAACTAGTGCTATCACTTCATCGTTAGTGCTAACTGATGCCATTTCTGTTGTCAAAGAACTGTTAGATAATGCTCTCGACTCTAGCGCCACCAACATCACAATAGAAATATCTGCAAACACTATCGATACGATCCAGGTCAGAGACAATGGCACTGGGGTCGGAGTTGAAGATCGACAGCTCCTTTGTAAACGTGGCTACACTTCCAAGATACGGACTATCGAGGATCTTGCTCAACTGGGTGGCTCTTCATTAGGTTTTCGGGGTGAGGCTCTCGCCAGCATTGCAGAGCTTAGCAAGTCGGTAGCCGTTACCACGCGTGTTGATGGTGAGACTGTAGCGACGTTGCTCAGCTTCGATTCGAAAGGCAAACTGGCAAGGTAACTGAGATTCTCCTTGATTGTTCCACCTTTTGTGACTTTTCGTAGTTGTTCTTCTGCATCTCATAGTACAGGCACAACTGTCCGGGTATCTGATTTTCTCAAGAGTATCCCTGTTCGAAAGCAAACAGCTTTGAAACAAGCGACGAAGACGCTGAGCAACCTGAAGAGACTATTATTTGACTATGCATTTGCTCGTCCGACCGTTCGATTTCAGCTCAAGGTACTCAAGTCGAAAAGCGATCTTAAAGACAACTGGTCATATGCGCCATGTAAAGATACTAGCAACCTGGCTCTGGTAGCATCGAAGATTGTCGGGAAGGATGTTGCTTCGCAATGCACACAGCATAGCATTGCCTCAGATGACGGCTCGTACAGGATGGACGCGTTACTGATTGCAAAAGAATGTGGTATGTGGCCCAGCAATGCGGAAGACCGAATCCTAATATTTGTCAGATGCGTCGAGGCTTGAACTGAGCAACAAGTACATTTCTATTGATGGCCGACCTGTGACAGCTGAGCGAGGTGTTATGAAGGACCTTAGCCAGACATACAAAGCCTATCTGCGCGACACCATTTCAGGAATATCCAATCCCGCAAAGCAGTTCCTCTATCTTCGACTGGCATGTCCCCGTGGCTCTTATGATGTCAACATTGAGCCAGCGAAAGATGAAGTACTCTTTGAAGACCACGTCAAAGTATTACAGCTGTTTGAACAGCTGTGCGTGGATGCATATGGTGAAAAGAAAACAGAGTCTGCTGCGGACTCAACACCGAACAAGAGCAAGGAAGCTAATAGTGATTACGACTTCAATGTCTTACTTGCCAAGAAGCCGCGACGTCTGACTAACTCGACACATGCACCAACACCACTACCAAAGCCTATAGACCAAGACACTCTAAATTTTGGAATCCTGCTCAATAGGGCCGACGTCTGCCAGCCTTTTGACCATCAAGACGTCCATCTTACGAAACAAACGCATTCAAATGAAAGCTTCAACCAGAGTCACGAAGAAGTACACCGGAACATGTTCACCTCAAACGATGATCTTGCTGCCTTCGAGGTCTCGAACAATGATTCTCTCACCAGACCAGACGATACTTCGGTAGAAGACGATGAAGATGCTATGAATGTTCAAGTCAGGAATCCCTTCGTCTTAGCAAAGATGAACACTCGTATTCAACCATTGAATCTATCACGAATGGAGAATGTCTCAATAAGGCAGGATGCAGACAGTAATTCCGTGGAAGATCATGGACATCCTAAAAACCAAGGTTTGGCCAGTGGTGAATCGAGAAGTTTGATGAGCCCGAGGTTCCTGCCAAGCCCTGGTACCTCGCCCAGTCGAAATAGTCCTTATCAAAACCCTGGGCCTCCCAACCGACCTTGGAAGGGCCAAAATGAGCGTGAGGATGATAGTACTGATATCGAATTGCCGAACACACCAACTACCCAACAAGCACAGCCTTCAAGACCAACTCTGTTGGACAGTTGGGCGCAAATGGTGAACTCTTCCTCACCCACGAAGCAAGCACCACAAACTATGGAAGCACAGCGCTTGGAAGTCCCCGGCAGGTCGACTGGTCTAACTCGACAGTCTCCTGATAAAGCAAAAAGTGCTGAGGGCAGCAGGGTGTTAACCCAGTCTCCAAGGAAATTCCAGTTTCGGACGCCTTTCAAGAACAGTAGCAGTGAATCTCGTCGTTTGTCTCAGGATGGCAACACGGCGGTTTCTATTACTTTGCCGCCTATGGGACCGACCCCTCACGTCATGCTACCGTCTCCCACTCCAACTGATCGCAATGCCAGCCCACATTTCCCAGGCTTCCAAAGGCCACGTCTCGATCCCGCCACTGAGCTTGATGACATAATGGATTTTGAACATCGAAAACGAGACACAATCTTGCTGCACCGTAGCAGACCCAGACATGATGAACCTTCGGGCAGTGACTCGAATCTTGACTGGGAAGATGACCGAGGTCAACGAGTCTCCGTTGCTTCACTGTCACACAACAACAAACATACAGACAAGACGACCGTCCATGCTTACCACCCTAATGGAAAGAACCAGGATGTAGATGTTGACATTCCAGAACAACCACCTTCAGCTTCATATACCCAGAACCCACACTGGAACAGATATCGCAAGGCTGTGCGGGATTTGGATCAACGTGATGTCAGGGTAGGCAAAGGGGCTGGCAACCCTGGAGTCACTTCACAAGCAGGACAAAACACCGAAGTCAGCGATGAGCCAACAAACGCGGAGTCAACGTTGGTGCTGCACGAGACAACGCTATCACCTCACGATCCACGGGCTTACCTGATCCGTCAAACTTGCAACGCAAATACGGATGAAGGCGCACAGCAGAAAGTGAGCCGGACCAAAACATCGAAATTGCCGTTTGAGACGATCGCTCCGGATGTTGCAACATACATGCTCGTTGCTCAGCTTGATACTTTGTCGGTAGAGAGTCGCGAACATGTAGTTGGCATGAGAAACAGGGCAACACAAGTGGACAAGCACGACCGGTATGTGCGCTTAGGTGTCATTGAACCTGCAATAAGTGGCGCAGCAATAGGAACAGCCACATCACAGGAGTGGGAGTCCACTGTCCGACGTTTAGTGCAACATAAAACTCTTTCCAAGCCATCTGGTGCGGAATCTCAAGCACAGCCTGCTGCTAATCTACCCATCAACCTGGTCGGCATATTGCAAGAACACCTCGCACGATCGAAAGAATAAGGCTAGGATTATCTCAAATTCATTTGATCGTTGATGAAGTTGTGTAGGTCAAAATACTGTAGAAGCAACGGATGAATGTGGTGTATTTCGATAAATAAGATCTAATCAGAATTTCCCAAGCCTCCACGGTTATTTCAGCCCTTGAATCCCGCCAAGCACCGGTCCGTAACGCAATTTGAACCGAGCTGAACACAAGGTCTAGACTGTTCTCACATGCATCGAACAGTCTCGGCTGGACGCCTCGCCAAACAAGCAGAATATTATTGGTGATATCGTTCACTGCCATGCTAAGGGATGTTTTCTCTTACAATTGCGAAGTGCTAAAAATGTCATCTTTGGAGATGCGACTCGTGTTCGCTGCAGAGCAGGGAGCTTTTAGTGAGTCTTGGCTGTGGTAAGGCGGCTGTTAGTGACTCTTGGCTGTCTTGGCTAGGACAACGCAGTCCTTACAAATTGCTTGTTTGCGCTCCTCCAAGCACCTCCTTGCTGCACACTGTCGTAGTCTGCAAATTGCGTTTGGCTGTATCCTGTTTCAGCTCGTGTCAATGTCAAGGCAGCTCGTACAACTTTTGGGAGGGCTGAGCACGCTCTTCATCTTCCGTTAGTGAGATTGGCCGACCTTGACTCCCCCCACCACAGTCAAGCTTGTTTTCTGTTCAATATATGGACATTGAAGCCTTCAGAATTCCTGGCGGATGCTTGGCTCGATGCTTGGCTGGATGCTCATACTCGATTCTTGGTCACTGTCACAATTGACGTCTTCCTCCGCTCCTTGTAATTTGTTCTTGTTTCCTTGACTCGAAGCAGGAACCTCACCAGATCACTGACTGCTCTCTTACATCTTTAATTCCGCTTCTCTGTTCCTTCCACAACCTACGAAGTTCTATTGATTAGCTGGTGTAGCAGAGTTCAGGACTAACATATCCACGGCTGCGGCGAAGCATCAGTACGGGCGAGGATGGATCAAGCTCACCTTACCAACGAGAAGGCGCGTGGCCCTTCGTCTGCGAACCCCTCGAAACGTCACGTCCTACCTACTCACTTCATCGATGGAAAGCTCAAGACAAGAGGTATCGAGCAAGACGGGGAATCTGGCAGATCTGGATTTCACCCTGTTCACTTCTTCACGGTGGCATGGTACGGACTTCAATACCTCTGAAGATTTAATCTGACCAGTATACCAGGTTCAGTTCCAACACACTCTCGCAATGGGTCAATATCCTGTGGCCTTTTGTGCCAGCAGCGATTGCAGCGCACTTTGCTATACCGGAACGCCACAATATCGTCTTCGCCCTCAATTACCTCGCCATGATACCAGCGGCAAATATGTAAGTCTACGCATACTCTTCTCTTGCAGCCACGTGGCTAACCCGCCTTTAGGCTTGGATTTGCTGGTCAAGAGCTCGCCCGAAAACTCCCCCGCGTTCTAGGCATCCTCGTCGAAACAACGCTCGGTTCAGTCGTCGAGATCATCCTCTTCATTGTCCTTGTCGTCCGCGCTAAAACTGAACCCGAATCGATATCGGTCTTGCAAGCAGCAATCCTAGGTTCGATCATGACCAATTTGCTCCTCTGTCTTGGTACTTGCTTTCTGGTTGGCGGCCTCGCGAATAAGGGCGAACAACAATTCCATGCTATCATCTCCGAGACCGGGTCGGGAATGCTGCTCGTGGCCGCATTTGCTTTACTGATTCCGTCCGCATTCTTCGCAACACTCTATTCTCAGACCACGACCGACAATGCGAGTTCCCAGTATTCAGTCACTCAACTCGAGCACGCTACCCGTGGTATCTCTCACGGGACAGCAATTATCCTCATAGTTTCGTTCGTTGTTTACATCATCTATTGTGCCTTCTCATCCCATTCAGTCTTCGATGAGGTTTTAGGCAACGATGAAGAGATGGACCGAGACAGACACAGAGATCTAGCAAAACGCAAGTTCACACTGTTTGAGGCTGTACTTGCCATCATCATCAGTATTGCTTGCGTCGCACTAGTTGCCGTCTTCCTGGTAGAAGAGATCCACTACATCGTCGAAGGTGGTCATGTTCCAGACGCTTTCCTCGGCTTCATTCTGGTCCCACTCGTGGAGAAGTTAGCTGAGCACCTCACAGCGATTGACGAAGCCTACGACAACCAGATCAATTTCGCCTTGTACCATTGTATCGGCCCCTCCATTCAGACTGCGCTGTTCAATGCGCCTCTTGCTGTTATTATCGGCTGGGGATTAGGAACAGACATGGATCTGAACTTTGAGATCTTCATGATTGTTATATTGGTCATGAGTGTGTTGGTAGTGGGTAATTTCTTGAGGGATGGGGCCAGCAATTATCTTGAGGGATTCTTGTTGATTACTATCTACGCCATCATTGCTCTGGCAACTTGGTATTATCCAAATCCGAATGTTCTTGGTGCGGAGACTGCATCGGGTGAGACACAAGGAGAGGTACAGAAGATGGTAACGAAATTGCTAATGTGAGGAGGGCCAAGTGTTACAATTTTATGAATGAAGGGTACCCACGATGAAGTCGAAGATGGATGCGTTCGTAATGTATTCATGCAATGGCTGTGGTCTCGGAACATCAAGGAGCTCTACACCTCGGTTTGTTGAATATCTTTAGCTGGAACTTCGAATTAGCAAGGCGCTGGATATCATTGGGATTGTTATTGAGCAAGTGAGCGAAGCAGAATCGAACTTTTACTATTCTTTCTTTTCTTCTTATATACTCTTATCTTTCCATCTCGTCAGCAAGTGTACGTTTCAAGAAACAGCAATCTATCTACACAAATTGTTCTCCCTACGAGTATTACTGTATCGTATGGTACAGAATCTGTCGTAGGTTTTATTATGAGGAGCACGTTGCTTTACCGCAGAGACTAATAACCACGAAATATATTAGAGGACTGGAATGGAGGACGAGTCATGCTGATTGATGTGAAGAGATAGACGGCGTCTAGTGGCAAGTAGTCAAGAGAGCTGTTACACTGGACACCTGAAGTGTCGCGTGACCTGCGGCTTACCTTGCTTGCCTACAGAGAAACAGTCTCGAGCTTCATAAGGATCTTTTCGATGAAGGCAACTCCAACCAGAATTCCATCCTCATCATATAGGTCCTTCGCATTCGCAAACATATTAGTTGTGCCCTGATCAAGACACGTCAGACACGCAATGACCACTTCGGTGTATACCAAACCTATAGTGCTCGGGAGGATCTTTTGCAGACTTTCGAGACAGGCACTTTGAAAGCTAAGGAATCTCTGATCAATCCCAATGACGTTCTGAGAGAAACTCAATCCGCGCTTCGGTCTTGACCCAGCCGCCTTCGATTCTTACGACGAGATCTTCAACACGTTCGTCCGCATTCCTATATGGCTCAATACTTGTGGGCTGAACAGTCCCCCAAGCTCCGTAATGCAAAAAGAGTCAGTAAGGTGATGCGCAAACAGCTCTGAAGGGGACTGTTTGAGGTCGGAACCAATTTGATGCAGATCCCTGTCGCCTGTGCGACTGACTTCTCGAGGCGCCCAGCGATAACGGATCCATAATCGCGTTCAGAACATTTATATACACCTTCTCTCTTCGAACATATATGCAAAAATGAGCTGAACTCTTCTTAAACAATGGCAGATCCATCGAGTGATTTGTGTGCCAACCCTATCCATATAGCCTCATCCAGTCGTGTGTTGGCTCTCTTTGTTGCAGACTCAGCTACGCGCCGGCCTCACACATTTCATGCTCTGTCGCTACGGGGTCCTGCAATGAGGTACAAGGCACTCTTGTACAAGCGTCAAGTTTGCAGGCGCCAGCTGCGCTCTGCTCTTCGTGAAAACCGCTTCCACACCTTTTGCAACTGTTTCGACTTTCCTTCTCTCAATGCGTCTAATAGTGACCCGGAATGGCACGCTCAGAACCAAGCGTACCACTCGGGGTCCTCGTGAGCACGGATGATGACTTGCTGGACTTCTGGCAGATGCGAGCCTATTTCGTTGGCCCATTCGTTCAACATCATCGACTATTCTCAGACCCCCTTCGGAGAATTAGAAATCAATTGGAGATCAAGCAATGGACGAGAGTACGAGCGATTGGTCGAGGTGCATTTGGCACTGTATATCTAGAAGAAGAAAGAAGGGGTCAACTACGCGCAGTGAAGGAATTACAGAGAAGTACGTACAAGGAAAAAGCTGTCGATTGTCGGCATGAGATCCTCGCAATAGCAAATCTCTCCCGGGAAGGGGAACTTCGGATCTGCGCATGGATCTCGCGCTTACGGAGTACAGCATGACGGTTATTTTATCCAGCTTTATGGCTGGTTCGCGGATGCGCAGGCTATCTACATAGCAATGGAATTTGCACAACATGGGAACCTTCAGGATTGTGTGCAGCGATCTCTTCCCGAACATGAGGTACAAAGCATTACGCAGCAGATAGTGGAAGCTCTGGATATCCTCCATTCCAAGAATTTTGCCGCAGCAGCATCTGAACAAGCATGTTGTCAGCGATGAAGCTATCGCGTTTCTGACGGCTCTGCTGCAACCAAAGCCCCAGGCACGCCCTACAGCAGGCCAGCTGCTAGACCAAAAATGGCTACGCATCCCTGAAGTAAGGTTTCGAGCCGACGAGCGTCAAGCCCAGGGACCACAATCTCCAAGGCACACTAAGCGAGCATGCTTTTGAGAGCTTTTTACGGCAAGCGCAACAAAGTCACATTGCTCCAAGTTCAATCCCGGTCCCGTGACCAACCAATGTTTCTAACGCTCGCAATGACAGCACCAGAAGCATCATGGGCGAGCAGCAACGATGTGCTATGAAGGATACTGTTGCACGAAAGCTCGCCGAGGGGAAAGCAAATACCATGCAACAAAACGGGCCCATAGACAGTCTTGTTGCAGGTACCGTAGCGGTGGAGACAATGATATCGGGAAGCTCCGAAGAATCTGTTTTATATGTGAATGGCACGGCGAAGGCTTAACAGTGAGGCTTATGGACAGTGATGAGTATAATTCCGACATTGACACGCTTGAATGTGCGTTGGCAGTTCAAGGAGAGGAAGGGAGAAGCAGGGAAGCCGAGTATAAGCAGGAGAAAGGGAAAAAGAAAGAAGAGCGAAGGACACTGGAAGCTGAGGAAGCAGCAGCACACCAAGCTTCTCTCAAGAAGGAACAGGAGGACGCGGATGAGTTCAAAACGATGAGGCACAAAAACGCCTCGAGAGAGGATGGTAACCCTGCCGCGCCGTCATCATCACTATATTAATATGTCCTCGACTGAGGTAACCGCTCGAATTGTCTTGCACGATGAGAAAGCAGTAGCTTCTGAGCAGAAACAAGTGGTACAAAGCAACATGACCTTGAAAATCTTGAAAAGCTATGAACCCTTTGGTGATGCAGAAAGAAGTAATTTGTTGCAAGAAAAGAGGCAAAAAGCTTCTCAAGACAGTACAGTGACGATGCAGGATCTAGTCCAGTTCTCGAAGGTCTTCAAGCTTAAGACTCCTGTGCCGAGCGACCTCCAGGCAATTTTGGGAACTGACGACCATATCGCGCGGCAAAGGAAGATAGCTCAGGAACCCCAACGTCATGATGTGGCCCAAGCCCAAGTGATGCATACCACATCCAAGCCTGAAGACTTCTCCTCGCGAGTTGGTAACGAGCATATCATTGTCACTGTGGAGATTCCGCCCGTGGCTGCTCATTCTGTTTGCCAGAGGGTTTCCACATCTACTACTCAGCAGCCGTTGGGCTTCAAGCGTTCGACCTGGGCACAGATAGCTGTTCAAGGCTCCATGAAAGCTTCAGGATTCCAAGGACACCTCACGGATAAGTATGACGTTGCTCCAGTACCACAGAAGCGAACGAGAAATCAGAGACGTAAGCCGGCAAAGCAGAAGGCCTCTCTATAACAGGAGCTAACATCCTTCAACCTGGCTTTCTCGGACACCATCCGCTCAAGATAGTGTCCAGGACACAAAAACGGCAAGGAACTGGTTTCTTATTTATGATGTCTAAGACCACTTGGAATGTATAAGCTTGATGAAAAGGGCATCACTTACTCAAAAACACGAAGGCATTGTTTATGACGAACACTAAAGCTGCACATGAATCAAAATTGACACTGCTGATGTGCTGCCAGCGTTTAGGACCTTCAAGTGCCCTCTGACGGGCAAAGACCCCTGGTAAGTGAATTTGATGTCGAAATTCGAGTACCACAACTCGCACCAAATATGTGCGTGTGTTCAAAACAGTCCATATCCATAAGAAGCTCGACTCGGCTATCATGGTATAGTGTGGATTCGCAATGCACGTATTCATCCTTCAAATCCTTCTGGAAAACTCGCATTAGTACTCTGTGTTCAGACTTGGGGGAGGGAGTGCGAAATGATACTGGAGGTGCTGTCACCTACTCACTCAATTACATCCATAGTGAAGCCAGCAAAATAAGAGGAAAATGCGTGGTAAGGCGTTCCACTTACACGGGTATAAATATGTAATTTATTGTTCTGGCGGATCCACCCGCACTAGCGCCACGTTGTTAGACCATGTGATACCACAACCTTGCCAACCGTCCTCGTGCCTAGAAGACCCGAAGAACAAATGACTAACGTCCAGGCTCTAACAACAATAACCACGCAAAACCACGACAATATTGTTCCGATGACTCACATTCGTAGAAAAATACACTATCTAATTTCTTGCTCTTCAAGCTCCTGTACCTCACTCACAACATCATCTCCGCAGTCAACCACTCACCACACGCCGATCTGACATATCATACACGTGACATTCACCACAAACATACACCGTACCATCATCAATCAGCAAGTCAGCCCAGCGTATCTATCCACTCATCTACTCCCTTGTCCTCCACAATTGATCAAAGCAATCCAACCCAACGCAATCTCAACCACCCTCCCCTCACTACAGCAATGCCCCTCCTACTACCAAAACACACCTCCATCACCCTCGCCATCTCACGCCTCCACCTCCATGCCAAAACCACCACCCTCCACCCAACACTCAGAACACTAAGCACAAATCCCCAACGCCAATCCAATACACCACAGGACAGTACGTTCCACACACTAGCAGCTCGCATAAATAAACGCCTCGACGACTTGGGTATGTCGAGGAATGCGAAGATCGTTGTTGTTGGGGTTGTGGGCGTGTTGGGGACTATTGAGAGTTACTTTTGGATGAGGGTTGGGTGGAGATGGATTTTTGGCAGTGGTACTGAGGATGGGGAGGTGGAAGGGCACGATGGAGTGGTGGGGAAGTGAGATGCGGATTCATGGTGTGTTGTACAATATTGTATATTAGCCCCTTACACGGCGTCACTGGGCGGTCGGTTAAACTCAACTCAATTTCCCCACACCTCATCCAAATCATGCTGCTTAATCTCGTAAGCCCAATGATGACAAGTCTGATGCATAACAGGGCTAACCTCCCTACTCTCCTCATCCTCCCCATCATCAAAAACGTCCCTAACCCCCATAGCCACATACTTCTTCAACAACATCCTCCTCCACCGTCCTGTCTCACCCACACATTTCCGCCATCTCGAGACCTGCCTCTCATCATCGTCGCATCGTCTCCCCTGGAAAAACCGGCAGTACCACTGGAACCACCCGCGGATATCGTACTCGTGCGCTATCCAGCCGGCGGCTTCCCATTCTTCGATCGACTGGCCGCAGGAGACTTTGTATTTGTTTATGTCCGGGTTGTACGTTGGATTTGTGAGGAAGGTGGGGATGGAGAGGCCGGTCAGCCATTCGGGTGGGAGCTCGGTCCAGTCGTCTTGGATGAGGATTCCGAGACGGCGGGATTTTATGGGCCGCCAGTAGGAGCCGCCGAAGGAGCCTTCGTGGATCATTTCTGACGGGGATTTGTTGGGGAGGAATGTGGGATGGGTGGGGAAGTGGAATGTGCCGCGGGAGTCGCGGGTTGGGGGGTCGGCTGTTGGAGTCCAGTTTGGCCAGTTTTGACGGATGGTTTCGGCGTCTATGGCTGGTGAGGTGTTGGGTTCGAGGAGGAAGGTTGTTGTTGATGCTGTGGTTTTTGGGCGGGTTGCTGGTTTGCGGTGGTTTCGCGATCTTGGTGGTTGGTCGTGGGTTTCTGGTTCATCTTTGTATGATGGTCTTTCGGCGACACCTTTTAGCCTGGCTGATGATCTTGTTGGTGCTTCTGATATGATGACTCTTCGCTTTTTGGTGGTGTGGCCGTTCTCCTGTTTGATGGTCTTGGCTTTTGCCGTATGGTGATGACGAGAGTTCAGGTTGAGTTCGGATAGGAGCTTCTCCTTGTGAGCTAAGTTTGCGAGCCTTTGGCTTTCTATGTCTGTCATTTTGAATGCTACGTACTGTAGAAATCTCGGTTGTACAAGCAAGGGAGCAGACGAGATGGGATATCGCTTCGTGGAGAAAGTCGCGTTTCTTTCCTATACATGACGTATCGCGTCTAAATGCCTCAGGCACCCAGAGCTATTGCTTACTAGAGCTTTTTGAGCCACCGTACAGTTCGAAACAGCTCCTCCCGGAACCTCGGTATTTTGGCGTTGGTGCCTCAGCTCCGCTAACTTCGATGAGATGTGGAAGGCAAAAGATCACCCTCCTTGACACAGGTCGTTCATGGCCCGAGAGAGTAACTGTTTTGACAGCCGTACGTACAGACTAACATCCTGACATCCGCATCGACAGCATTATCCTCACTCCTCACCTTTTGTCAAGTATTCTGCCGCAGCGACTTGTTCCCGAGGCACTCGGCTGTGGTTGAAGACTACATTGAATCAACATCCGTCACTGTCAACTATTCATATTCTCTGTGAGACCGATCGACAGATATGGCACCAACTACTTCACCACCTCCTCTCAGCGCAGCGTCGGCAACCTATCCAGCGGAAGGCGTGCTACTTGTGACCATCAACAGACCGAAGCAACGAAACTCGATCCCCTTCGCACTTCATTGGCAACTGCACGCTCTCTTCACATGGTTCGACAAGGAGCCGACCTTGAATGTGGCAGTGATCACCGGTGAAGGCGATAAGAGTTTCTGTGCTGGACAGGACCTGATAGAGCTCGGTAAGTAGTATCTCAGAAAGTGCTGGAAGGCACTGCCTAGCACTCAGTCTATATAAGGATATTAGTTCTCAAGGTAGACGAAAAGGCGAGGGCTAATCCACGATCAACAGGCAAGCGTGATCCAAACGCAGCACGAGAGCAACCATGGCTCGGTATTCATCCAAGCACAGGTTTTGCGGGTATCAGTAGACGAACAGGCAAAAAGCCTGTCATCGCGGCCGTCAATGGTTTTGCTTTAGGAGGCGGGTTTGAAATTGTTCTTAACTGGTATGTTTCTACTCACGACTCTAGGTGATGCTTCCTGTGCGAGGCTAACTTCGTTCTAGTGATATGGTGGTTGCCGCTCCACGGGCGACATTTGGACTCCCAGAAGCTCTTCGAGGCATCTACGCTGGGGCGGGTGGTCTCCCTCGGCTCGTCCGTAATGTTGGGTTACCTATCGCTATGGAAATTGCGATGACGGGTCGCACACTCAATGCGCAAGAAGCGCTTCAATATCAACTCATCAACAAGGTCTCAAAGACTAACGAGAGTGTTGTGGAGGAAGCAGTGGCGCTCGCGATGAAATGTTCTGATCTCAGCCCAGATGCGGTGATTGTAACGAGGTTGGCGCTGAGGGAGGCATGGGAGACAGGGAGTGTAGAACGTGCATATCAGCTGTCAGATGAGAGGCTGAGGGACAAGCTGGTGACAGGAGAGAATGCCCGGGAAGGATTGACAGCTTTTGCGCAGAAGAGGAAGCCAAAGTGGGTGCCGAGCAAGCTTTAGGTCAAGCATGGTGGAACTTGTCATCGCAGGGCATGGAAGAACCACAGCATATAAGCGTGAAATACTTCCGTACAGTGCACTTTTTCACGACTTCCACGATCGTTTATGTTCCTTTGTTCTTCTGTACTTCTGTACTTCTGCACTTCATAACCACCCGTCAAGGTTTGTTAGTTGTGTTGTACCGCCCTTGTCACTGTCACAACAAGTGTCAGATTAAGTTAGTTTCTTGGCTCAACTACCTACTGCAATTGTCCCAAGGCCTGACGTCCGAGCTAGCCGCGGATAACCATCTACAGGATCGCCAAGCCTGTAACAAACCCGATTTGGATCGATGAATTTGCTTATTTGGAAGCCACACCCACACCCATGCATTCAATCACACACCGTCGCATCGCTTCTCCCCTTCTAGACTCTTCCTCCATCAAGTCAAAGTCGCGCGTTCCTCGCCACCAGGCTCCGGGGCCCATCAACTAGAAGCAACCACAATCAGGAACTGGAGTAGAAAAAAATCACATCTCGGTATGACCGATGGTCTGGCCATGTTCATTATGCATCGAATGCCACCAATTTCTTGCTAACACGAGGACGATCGCAAAAAGGAATGGAAACCATACTCCTCCTTCCGAAGAAGGCACTAATCAACTCCGAGCTGTCATCGATTTGACCATCAACGCTGAGGACTTCAATTGATGGCCCGCAAATGCTATTTCACCCAGCTCATGTCTCCGAAAGTAAGGGATCTCCTGCCAGCCAATCTCGTCCGCTTACCGTCCAGATGGTAAAGCTTTGGCCTCATTACTACCTAATGATACGGTGCCGGTGGTTGTGGACATGACCCAGCAGTAAAGCTTCGTGTAGATATCAAGCACTTTACGGAGTAGCGTCACCCAATTCACTCGCCATGGAGAGACGGAAGTGGGGACGGTTCTCATCCGCCACAAACCTTGTTATCCTATCCGGATAGGGTAGTATCCGGACTATCCATCATGGGTCATACCAGGGGATAAGCTTCCAGAAGCTGGCATAGCTAAATAAGACAAGAATCCCCAGCTTTCCACCATCTCCCCGTACCCATTTCCCCGTACTCAACCCCCCGTAGCAATCTCTTCCAGTCGCGACTGTCGCAAACGTCGCCATCATGTCGAAGATACACTCCGAGGTGACACACGCCGAGCTGACTCCTGGTCCGTCGGGAGCCAGAACGACATCGGTTTCACTGGAAACTGGCGGAACATACGAGATGCACAAGCGAGGCAGTGTGAAATTTGATCAAACCGGCAACATTCAAACATCTGAAAATTATGGTGTTGATGTGTCGAAAGGACAGCTGAAGCGAAACTTGAGGGGTCGCCACATGCAGATGATCGCCATTGGCGGTGCCATTGGTGCTGGTCTTTTCGTCGGTAGGTGCTGCCGCTGCTACCGTGCTGTGTAGTTGCTGACCTGGAATAGGTGCTGGAGGTGCCCTGCGTACCGGAGGTCCAGCGTCCCTGGTCATCTGTTTTAGCATCATTGGTGTCATGATGTTGATGGTAAGAGCTTGTGGAAGCGTATACAAAGCATGAGTTAATGACCGCAGATGATGCAAGCACTTGCTGAACTGGCCGTGCTGTATCCCATCAACGGTGCCTTTTATCAGTACATCAGTAAGCAAAAACTTGTCCTGTCCGCCATGTCGCTAACCGCCGCCAGTTCGATTTGTTGACCCAGCTTGGGGATTCGCGATCGGTTGGGATTATGCCATTCAATGGTTAACAATTTTGCCCTTCGAGCTGACTGCCGCTGGTATCACCATTCGATACTGGAACGACACTATCAATGTCGGGGTTTGGATCACCATCTTTTTGGTCGCTCTCGTCTGCGTTCAGTTCTTTGGCGTCCGAGGTTATGGAGAGGTTGAATTCTTCCTGTCCATGTGCAAGGTGTTGGCTTGTACTGGATTTATCATTCTTGGCATAATCATCAACGTTGGAGGTGTGCCGACTGATCACAGAGGTGCGTTCAGAGACTGGGGGCGATTCTAGTCACTAACAGCAAACAGGCTACCTTGGTTTCCACTATTGGGACCACCCAGGCGCATTCCGCAATGGATTCAAGGGTTTCTGTGCTGTTTTTGTGACTGCCAGTTTTGCATTTGGTGGAACCGAACTTACAGGGTACGTTCGCCTTCATGGTCCATCCTACTACAGAAGCTGACGTTGCGTAGATTGGCAGCGGCCGAAGCCGAGAACCCAGCGCGAGAAATTCCAAAGGCGACAAGGCAGGTGTTCTGGCGAATTGCTCTCTTCTATGTCCTTAACCTGTTGATCCTCGGCATTATTGTTCCTAGCGACAGCAAAGTGCTACTGGGGTCTTCTGGCGCCAATACAAAAGCATCTCCTTTCGTCCTGGCCATCACGATGGCAGGTATCAAGGGACTGCCTTCTGTTTTCAATGCTGTCATTACCATTTCTGTGCTCTCTGTTGCCAACAGTTGTACATACGGAGTACGTCCCCTTCGCAACATCTTGCTGAACTTTTAGCTGACTCTACCAGTCCACCCGAACTCTACAAGCGATGGCGCTCGAGAACATGGCTCCTAAGATATTTGGTCAGGTTGACAAGAAGGGCCGACCAATCCCAACAATCATCCTCCAACTCGCCTTCGGACTGCTCGCCTACGTCAACGAATCTAAAGCGGCAGGTGGTAACCTTTTTGGCTGGCTTCTCGCCCTAACTGGTCTTGCCAACTTCTTCGTCTATGGTAGTATCTGCTTGGCACACATCCGATTCCGAAAAGCCTGGGCACACAACGGCCACACCGTCGCCGAATTACCATACAAAGCTGCCTACGGTGTTTATGGCAGCTGGCTGGGTCTTTTCCTCAACGTCGTCTGTTTGATTGCGTCGTTCTATTCAGCTCTCTTCCCGCCGGGTGGTTCACCAGATGCTGAGGCATTTTTCCAGTCTTACCTCGCTGCTCCAATGATTCTTCTTCTCTACCTCTTCTGGAAAGCTTGGTCATGGACCAAATACCCTACTCACCGAGCTATGTACGTTCCCATTGACAGGATCGATATCTACACTGGTATGCGTGATGGTCAGGTCCCAATCAGTGCACCTGATGTTTCGCCAGAGACGAGACGAGCGAGCATTCAAGCTAGAGACCAGGAGCAAGCGCAGATCGTGGACAACAGGCCGATGTGGAAGAAGGCCCTGGAGGTTATTATCTAGTTGTGACTTGGGTTCTCCAGAGAAATATGTCGCACATAGGGCATAGCACGAGCACATCAACAAATTCCCCTCGGCTACTCTACTCGTCTAACAAGTGTGGTCGGTTCAGATATGAGTTCGGACGCACAGAGAAAGAGAGGGACAGCAGCAGTATGTGATACATGTATATACTCCCTTAGACAACTTACCATATATGTAAAAATCCACCAATTCTCAGCTGAACAATGCTAAGAACAACGAAGCTTCAAGACAACCTTACATATCCGATTATGTCTGTCTAGGCATTCAGGTGGTGTTGACGGTACTTTGCAGATAGTTACATGCACAGTAATGGAAATATAAAGGTCCTACAATTGTCGTTTAGAGTACGTACTTCCTTCAGAATGTGTGTACGCCACAAAAGCCCCTACAAACGGCCACACCGTCCAGATTCGAATCACAACTCCGTTCGCTAATACAACCACTGCCTTATCAAAAAGCCACAGGTTTACTCTCTTACAACTTCGCAGCACCAGCACCACCGTTCTCACCAACCACTCCACCACCTTCAGTAGTACTTCCCTCCCCTCCGTCCACATTCTTCATCAATCTCACATCCTCAAACCGCAAACCAAGCAACCGATAAACATAAACCCACCTATCACTCCCAAACACCGGCTCTCCCTTCCCCCGCCCATCAACAACCCACAACCAAGGCGCTCCGAAGGCACCATACTCCTCAATACACCTCCTCGTATTCTCATTCAACTCCGCCTTCACCTCCTTCGTGCCCGCGAGCCTAATAATCTCATCCGCCTGCTCCTCATTCAACTCCGGTCCATCAATCAACACAGCTTTCATATTCTCCGGCTTCGCAAGATCAACATGCTTGTTGAACACCCACACCCACAGCCTCTCAAACACCGTCTCAAATACCTCCTCCGAATAGCGAGCTTTGAGAACACACATGCACCGTTGAGGTAGGAGACTTACCATAGGGAAGAATGGCGGCGCACTGAGCTTGACGGTGCCGAAGTGGTTGACGGCGCGCTGCATGTCGTAAGGTCCGTACTTGGCTTTGGCGGGGAGGGTCGAGGGCGGTTTGTTGCCTGTGGCGTGGTTGATGCCGCCGAGGAAAATGGGGATTATGGAGATTGTGATGTTGTAGGTTGAGAGGAGCGGGCGGATGCGGCGCAGGTGCAGGAGCGCGAAGTAGGAGTAGGGCGAGGCGCAATCTACGTGCGCGTAGATGTGGCCGGGCATTTTTACTGGATGTGAGGGAGGGTGTTGACTTGTGTTGGTTCAGTAATTGTACTTGTTAAGAGGGTAGTCGGTGGATAGAATGGTTGTGATGAGGGAAAGCGTGTGAGTTTATGATTGCAATTGGAAACGGACACGGTGGTATCAAGAGGAAGGAGACAACAGTCAACGTAACCAAGTCTTTGTCATTACTCAACCACTGCTATGTATCCCCCTTGAGGTGCTAGCACTGATCAATTGAAGCTGTGTATTGAATGAAGTCTTATGCCGAGGTTCATCCTGAGGAAAGCACCAAAATGTCGCTGCTCGAAGTTTAGTTACAGCAGCGACAAAAAAGAATCTGCTATGCGCAAAATTGCAAGCTTCGGTCGTGTTGACGATGGTGAACATGCTTACGAAGACTTGTCAGTGTGATATGGAGACAAACCTTCTTAATAGCAAAAATACAAGCAGTAAAGAAATGGTGGTTACCACATTAATACTCGAGTAGGTACACACTTGTGTTGTAGCTCGACGGAAAACATCCCCGACAATGACGTCGTCGCTACCCCAGATTCCAACACCTCAATACCTCCACCAGCAACATGTATAGCACAGTACAGTAAGCAATAAAAAAAGCAACACTCAAGAACTCTCCTCAAACAACATCACACAGCAACTTCCCAACCCCACCACAATCACGAACACCAGTCCCAAACCAAAACCCTCCACAGCAGCAATGCCACCCCTCCGCCTCCCCCCTTCCCTAACAACCCAAACAACCCGCCGCCTAAACCTCCTAACCTCCCACACAAAACCATCCCCCCCAACCACCATTCCTCTTCCCCATCCCATCAAGCCCAATACATTCTGTCCCCACCGCACCACAACCTCCTCCTCCCAACCAACCCCCTCCCACCACACAGGCGGCTGCTACTGCACCCGCATCCGCTACACCATAACCCTCCCCTCTGGACCAGACTCCGCCCGCACAAGTCTATGCCACTGCAAAAACTGCAAAAAATTCACCGGCGGCCCGTTTGGCGTCACCACGAAGATTCCGTCCTCGGCATATACAGTCACGTCAGGCCAGCATCTACTCAAAATTCATGAGGCGGATAATGGGTCGGGCACGGTGCTGCATAGAGAGTTTTGCTCCGAGTGTGGGAGTGGGATTTTGGAGTTTGGGGTAGGTGGTTTTCCGTGGCAGCGCTCACAGCAACGACAAGACAGTAACGACGACGATGACGACGTGGCTGCTGTATGTTTTTTGCATTTTTGATAGAAGAGGATCGCAAGGCTAACGATATGTTTTTCTGGTGTAGGCTGCCGCGAAGAATAAATTCGTATACGTTTTTTCGGGGACGCTGGATAAACCGGATGATTTACCGCCCAAAGGCGAGTTCTTTTGTTCGAGGCGGGACAAGTGGATGCCCGAAGTTCCTGGTAAGTTTCTCCCCTCGCATTTTCTGTATATATGTACCTACATGATTGACGCACGTGTACATATATATATACATGCATGTGTTGTGGCCTGAGACTGGGTCGTTGTTGTTGTTATCGTTTTTTGCTAACGGTCAACTGCAACGGTATTAGGTATCTTTCACAAACAGAAGATTCAAGAGTGAAAGACAAAACAACATACCCAACTACATACAGTACAGCACATACATTCTGCGATATACGTCCTGCAGATTGCACGTATACTTAGGTGATGGTATATATGAGTAGGCGAAGCACGATGACACGCATCTCAGCACACATATGCCCCCAATCAGTGCGTAACGGTATATGTTTCTACAAGCAGGTACCGGTCTTGATTCACAAACATGTCCCAATACGTAGCTAGCATTACTATACTGCAGTACATGTACCTTAGTACAGTATCTCACTTCAATGTTCCTTATACCACCAAAAGCCTTTCATCTCTCTATCTTGCCTGCCTACATCTTTACTGGTCCACCGTCGTCGCCGTCAGAGTGTATATGTATCTGCTGTATCTCTTATGTCTGTACGAAATAGAGATTCGTGCAGATGTTCGAGATTGGTTCATAATCATGGTCAAGTGAAACGTTAGTTAGATATGCGCAGATGCGTAGATACTGTGTTTCACTAATGTATTGGACATATGTATCAGTTGAGGATTCGAGGGTAGGTAGGTAGGTAGGTATTGGCTGTTCGTGTGATGAGCAGCAGGTTGTCCATAGGATAGATAAACCAATTTATGTGTTGCTTTGGATGTAATGACCATTTTGTTTTTTGTACCCCGTCTGGCAGGGTAAAAGTTGACTCTGTGCACCTAACTATAACAGCAGCTTCTTCTCTCCCATGACTACGCTCTGTTCTCCTCTAAATACTCTAGCTACATCTCTATACCACATCATCAGATCCTTGCTAGGACAGCTACTCAGTATTGCATCGAAGGAGATCTCTTCTGATAAATATCTTGGATTCAGCTAACGCAAAGTTTCTATATAAGTAACCACTGTTCACAGGATAACACGCTCAGGGGTATCAAACTCGTAATTCAACAAAGGGAAAATGGCCACAACCCCAGTTACCACCCAAGTAACAAAGAAAAATCATCATATATCCCACATCTTTTCATTCCAGTATCTCGTCCCATGTCTTTGTGTTGATATGGATTGAGCCTGGTAGTCCATCAATCTCATTGTAGATATACTTCTCGTTATAGGATTGAGGTTCAGCTACAATTGTTGTGGCTTTGAGGATGTCAATAAGTTTTGTCATTCTCTTATCATCCACTGGCGTAGCTCTACTATCAAGATCTTTGGTAGTAGATTTAGATATAGTAGACGCATTCGAGGTCTCGCGTGACACCGTGGCACTGCTCGACGGTGACAAGGACGGTACATCGTCTTCATTCAGGCTTTCGTATGACATGCAACTGTTGTATTGTGCATCAACGCTGGATGCTTGACCCATGTCTGGTACAAGAGAGTTTCGTCGTTTGATTTGCTCAGGTCCTGGGAACGTCATACTTTTCTTGCCTGTAAGTTTTACTTCGTTCAGACCGTTGCCGTACCCATGAACGAGAATCTCACAGAAAGGTCCATTAGATACCGTGGAGACTGGCGATTGCTCTTCATGTGTATCCTTTCGTTTGATGCTCAGCAGACGTCGAAAAGACTCTGTTCGTGGCATTGAGGAAGTTCGGGTTGCAGTTGAGTTGACTCGAGTTGAACTGCTGAGTCGTCTCCCTGTGCGTTCTGCGAGACGTAAAGAGAGGCTACTTGCATTTTCTGTAACAGAGTTTGAATGTATGTAGTCAATGTCTGGGACAAGTTCTTTGTTGCCCTTATTCTGAGACGCCGACTTCGCTGTCCATGGCATCTGCTTTGGGACATGACAACAAAGAGAATAGCTGAGACCCTCTGTATTGCGGACTAGCTTCGGTGCAGCCATGATGGAGATAAGTGTTTGGAGGATGGCGTATACAAGGATCCAGCGAACTTTACGGCCATCTATCCATGATACCAGTTCGAGGCTATCGCTGACGGATTTGCTTTCAAATTCTGAATAGCGCCTGACGAGTGGACATACCATAAGTTTCATGTCTCGATTGGATGCATCGATCAAAGCTTGTACTCGTAGGGCTTTCCTCGTCTCTCGTTCATTTCTCTTTTGAGACATCGGATTCCACGATTTGCGTCGACTTAGTGTTGGCATTCCTCTTATGTAAGAGGTAGTCGGCTCTTTTGGTACCCTCGGATGTGGGTTAGGTAGCGTCTCAAAGCCATGTCTGCAGTCAAATGCTTGAATGTTTTGTACAGTACACACACCTCCAGAAATGGACATGTCGGTTGGTTCTATAGAAGAGTCTTCATCGACCAGGTGATGGTACAAGCTGCGGAAGTCCGAGTAGAGGGATTTGTAAATTGAGTATCTTGAAGCTTCGGAACTGAAACCGGCAGGTGGCCAAAATCCATATTTTTCAATGTAGAACGCATGTAGAAACGAGCGGAAGCGATCGAAGTGATCCCTCGCAGCTTGTGATAATCCTAGGAAGTTCCCAGCTAGGTCGTCGCCGAAGAATGTCTCGATCGATACGCTCGCTCGTGCCAGGCGGACATCCATTTCTAAGCGAGATTCAATGATTAGGTTTTTGGTCTTCGAACTCAGAGCAGTGTATTCCAGACTGGATGTAATATCTCTGTGGCTCATACCAACAGTATGGACGAAAGCGTCAACCCATAAGTCTGCTTGTTCCAAGTACTCGGCTACGATCAGCGCAGCCAGTGCATGATCAACACATTCTCTGAAATCTAGGTATCTCTGTGATTCAGCAAAGGATATGATTTCCGATCTCGTTGATCCTCGGTTCTTTGCGCTTCGATATTGATCAATCCTCTCCTTCACAGCAACCAGTGAAATACCTAAAGCCCGTCCGGCAAGCGGCAGATCGTACAGCCAGGCGAAGAAATTTCGGGTCGTGATATGATAGTCGAAGATGGCGTCGATACCAGCAGTAGCAGGTGCTGGTATGTAAAGCTCACTGGCAGCTCCGTGTTTATCGCAACCCGAACAAGAGCTAAGGAGACATTCTCTTGGGGTATGCCATTGTGGCCGAGTAACGCATCGATCTAGGAGGGATTGAAAGCCGCGACTTTTGAGAATGCCGCTATGAACTCGAAAAGCTGGACCCCGACTTGACTGTCCCGGCTGTCGAAGATAGACAAGGATATCGCCAGAAGGAAAGCATAGTTCTGGTTCCTATTCAAAGTCAGCGAATGCTCTCCAGATGTTTTGCAGTTCGTTCGGCCTACCTGGTACAAGTTCAACCAATCTGTTGTTATCCTTTGCCTGCCATTCCAGCGCCTGAGACCTGCTGAGCGAATGTCTTCCTTTGTAATTCGGCCCTGTAATCTGGATCCTTGTCGACAACTCGGTGATCTGCCAGACTTTACTGGACTTGTAGATGTCATCTCGATGTGGACAATAACGTAGGCCGACTTCGTTAATGTTGCATGTTGCCAATGTCAGAGATATGGACGCGCAATGCGTCGACGATGCTGGTAGATGAACTAGGCTGGAACATGGGAAGTGGCACGCGATGAGGTAAGTCGACAAGTACCAGCAGTCACAGCAGTAAGAACGAGACACACTATAAATTGAATGACAAAGCGCAAGTTGATGGTGAAATGATATTACCGCCAGGAAGCAGCCACAATGTTCCAACCTGTTTTTGGAGCAGCGTTGCTACAGCGTGACAAGCTCCAGAGCTTAAGTAGAGATAGTAGGGCAGGCAAGATACAGTACGAAGATCTTGTTCTTAGTGACGTGCTACTGTGCGATACGAAGTGACCGAGCCTATCACATGCTCAGAGAGCTAGGTAAAGTGGGAGGAGATGCCGCCCTGATTTTTCGAGGTTGCCAAGTTGACCGAGATTCAGTGCTGGAGTGGACAGCAGTGAACAGACCGGAACAGGAATTGCACTTGTGGATCGATCGCGGCAATCGCAACTAAGTTAAAGCTCCACTCCAGCTGGAGCAGCTTCACATCTCCAGGATGCCGCGCCGCTCGAAGCCGATGAGGGGTGGGGAGCTTCCTATAGGTACGAAACTCCGATGGCGCCTGCGTTAGCCATGCCACGACGGCTGACAAACACGAGTTTAAGCTGAAAAGAACGAAGCCCCTTGTGAAGTCGAGTAGTCATTACTTGAAATTGTTCCTTGGGTGGTCAAGTTCACTGTCTCTTTGCAGAAACTGATCAACTGCTTTCTCGTGTTCATTGAGCAACAGCTCTACATAGCTCGTGCATGGTCGCTGTCAAATACGAAGCGAAGTCAATCTGGCCTTCAGTTGCTGGTTCTTCTTCTCCTGCCCATTGATGTAGCGGTGCTTCAAAGGACAAGAACGAGAGAGATTGGAATTGCAACCACATGTATTGCTTGAGCACGTCCTGTTTGGATGTGACAAGGCTCGACCCTGTACCTTGTACTGTTTTAACTAGGTTTCGTGGTTGGAAACCCAATTCTCATCGCCCCAGAAACCATCTTCAATGAATGAGCGTGGTACACGAAAAAAGTTTCATGCCGATACATGTAAGGTAGTGTTACTCAACAGCTGCACAGAAGCTCAACCAAATACTGTATGTTGATGTAAACTTTTTGTTCATGACATGGTAAGGTCGAGGTCTAGGCTTCTACAAGTAGCTGCACCGGCCCCCTGCGAGATGCAAGCCGGGCAGTCTATCAAGGGTATGGTTTTTCAAGCCAATAAAATCGCGACACGGAATCTTGACTCAACATTCACGTCAAGACACTGACCCTGCCTTGATCCTTCGTCCTCGTTCTGCATGCACAGTCCCAAAAATGCCTGTCAGATCGTGGAAAAACTAATGCCATGGCGGACTTTTTCATGACGATATCCTTGTGGTCCTGTACTGTATCACGATTTCCCTGGATCGTCCTGGATACTTTACGAAGTCTTGACGTTTCGAAGAGAGGCGAAAATATCATGAAAAGTACAGGCATAGACTGTATCTGGGGCTATCTTTCTTTTTCCACACAGTTGCGGATCTGAAATTGCCTTGCAGAATCAATATTGCTGATTGTGTATCCCGAGCTGATTGCGTAAGGCCGAAGCATACCGCTGCAAGGTGATCTGCAGTAAGGGAGGGAGGACAAGAACCATCTCAATGTCCACGCACATGTTTTATAGGTGCCAGCAGGGTTCGGAGTCAATAGTTCTTGTACAGCATGCCGCAGCCATGGGTTCTGCTCGTGCCAACAACGTGACCTGTAGCGGCTCCGTCTTCTGCCGCGAGTCACTCCTGCACATTAAAAACCCTTCCGAAGTACATCAATTCATAGCGAACTTCGAGAAGACCATTTCCGATGATCACATATCTTGGAATATCTGTTCTATCCCATTCCTTACCATCAGCCAGAACCCTTACTGATGGCGTAGAGCACACGTTTATCACCTCTCAAGCCGTGAGCACATGCCTCACACTTCGACAATAACTTTCAGTTGACCATCCATCCATTCGTGCATCCCAGCTGTTAAATGTGATACCACCCACTCACCATCTTCCTTGACTGGAACAAGCCCGTGTGGGAGCCACGTCTTGACCACGACTGGCTGTGTTAGGTCTTCGAAGTGTTTCCTGAGCTCGGTGAGAAAGATTTCGAGAGAGGGTACGTTCTCAGCTGCCAGACTCAGCTCCGGCGTAATGCGTTTCTGAACTCCGTCTTGGCTAGTCACGACGTTTACACGTAACATGATTGACCCCGAACTGTTTGGCTCTTCCATTGATGATGCTATTAGCGTCTCAATGCCATCGGGTTTCGATTCAACTTGAAGGGATGGGTCGATCTCAGGGGCCTGGCCACAAGTCAGTGCTGAATCAGGCGTACAAGACTGGTGTTGTCTGTAATATGGGATACATACCGGCTCTTCAAGCGCTTGAGAAATATCCTCTGTACCATCGGCTTGCGTTTTCAGCTTCTTGTTTTCAGACTTCTTCGGCTCTACCTTCCTCGTCTCGGCAGCATATATTCGTTGTCTTTCATTTGTGACCATTTTCCGTAGCAAGGGCATCAGCAACTTCACAATACGGTTGTGATCTTCAGGCCAGAAGAATGACCTGGTAGGAGCTTCGGGAGTAGTAGATGAATGTCCAAAGAACTTCTCGCCATTGTTGTCAAGTTGTAGAAAGTCGTCGACACATTGCCAGAGCTTGAGCTTGGCTTCATCGTTGTTATTGCTGTACTTTTTGTGGCCAACTACATCTCTTCGTTCTGGATGCTCATCACTTAGCATATACCCTTTCGCTGCATTTTGCAATTTGAGGAATGTTTCAGGCTCGAGCTCCAAGGAAGTAAACACCTTTCCCAGTGGCGGCCGACTGTATTTCTTGCTCTTTTCTGAAGGCTCGCGAAATAGAACAGCTGCTGAACTAGAAAGGGTAGGTGTTCGAGGTTGTTCTGCAAATGTCACTTCGCTCGAAACGGAAATGTAAGCATTTTCATCTCCTCGCTTGCGTTTCCCGAGATCGCGTTGGTGTGCATCAGCTGCAGCGGTAGCAGCTTCAACGAGGCCTGCGAACTGAATATCGTCTGGGTATGTAGAAGCCATCAGTTGATCGAGACAATATGATCAAATATTACAAAGCGACCAAATCAACCAAACCGGTCAAACAGTCATGGTTTGAAGTTGTACTAAACACGAAATCATCATTGGGTTCGGTGGATACCTGTTCCGTTGCCAAGAACTGCTCCCCGTTCCCCCCCGGTCGAAGCCTCCTAATTTCAGAGCATTCATGGAAAGATTCAAGTGCTTGTAATTACATCGACATCACAGAAAGAGACATCGATCACATTTCTACAGAGGCTGGCAAATATATTGAGACTCGAGCATAGCCTGGCGTGCCGTGATGGCGTTGTTCACGGCCAGCAGAGTTCAGATTGCGACATATCTTCTTGGTGTTTGCCCGTTTTCTATCGCCTTCCTAGTCTTCCTCAACTCTTCAGTATCTTTCGTTGTGACAGATCTCATCGGACGAGATTATGGCGTCGGCGATGCTGTTGGGAGTCTCGGCTTCGCTGACGAGCTAGTGGCACTGATAGCCTGTCCATTTTGGGGCTTACTCTCAGATCGAATTGGTGTTCGTTCGGTATGCTTTATTGGTTACATCATCATTGGACTTGCACTTTTCATCTTTGTCCAAGCCAAAAATGTCTACCCTCAGCTTCTACTTGGTCGACTCTTCTTCAGTGTCGGTGGAGCTGCTGCATCAACCATGGTTACCGCGGTTCTTCCTACCATGTCTTTCGCAGATCCTAGTAGTGATGGAGGAGCACGTCGGGTTACCGGCCACCGGCCAGCTCCATCTATCGCGTCCGAGCTGACTATCACTCCATCGAACTACCGAACACAGTCACAAACACCCAGATCCCAAGTCAAGTCTACCAGCGCAGACTCGACCTCGAAGATTGCTGGTTTTGTCGGAATGGCTACTGGTTGCGGTGCTCTCGTGGCTCTGAGCGTGTTTCTTCCCCTACCAGCACATTTTCAAAATTACGGAATTGATCCAGCTCACGCCTTACAATACAGCTACTATATTGTTGGCGCAGTCGCTCTCCTTTTGGCAATAGTTTGCTTGGTTGGTCTGCGTGGACTTCAAAGCGAACAGGGAAAGGGCTGGACGTTCCTTCTGCGAGGCGATGGACAATCACCATCGAATAACCTACGTTCAACTGCCCGCCTACTCTACAGTGCCTTTCTAGCCGGTTTCACTCGAGCAGATATCTTTATTGGCTACGTTGGAGGCTTTGTTGCTCGAGCATCATCGGTCGCTATCTCATTGTTCGTGCCATTGCTTGTCAATGCTGCATTCTCTTCATCGGGCTTATGTGATTCCAGACAGGACAACCCAGCCGGGCTACCAGATATCAAACGGCGATGCCCCAGAGCCTATGTTGTGGCAGCTGAGATTACTGGTGCCTCGCAACTTGTCGCCCTTGTCTGTGCACCACTGTTCGGATATTGGTCCTCACGAACAACCAACAAGACCTTGCCGTTGATGGTTTCCGCAGTTATGGGTATTGTAGGATATCCGCTATTTGCCTTGTGGTTCGATCCTCATGATGATGATAAGCCGGCAAGGGCTGTTGCCTTCCTTGCTGCCTGTTTCATCGGCATCAGTCAGATCGGTGCAATCGTTTGCAGCTTAGGCATTCTGACAAATGGGATCTTGGTGAAGGCTACGGAAGGCAGTCCTCCTAACATTTCGCCCAGCGAGCAGCCAAGCGCTCCAGAAACGCAGCCACTCTTGACTACAAGTGAAACTTCGAAGAGCCAAAGCATGAATTTGACTGAACTCAAAGGATCTGTTGCTGGAGTTTACTCATTCTATGGTGGAGCTGGCATCTTGATTCTGACAAAAGCAGGAGGTGCGCTTTTCGACAGCACGACGAGAGCTGCTCCATTCTACATGATGGCCAGTTTCAATGCAGTCTTGCTCATAGTCGCTGGCGCAGCAAGCTTGAAGAGGAGATGACCGAAGCGACTGGTATGATTCACGACGATTCTGGCACTCGATTAGACCAGGTTTATTCACTGGTTCACATGAGTTTCGCCTTGGTTGATGAGCCTGGCAAAGTCAGTGTGTCTTGCATATTGGCATGACTTCTGTATGCGATGGCATAACATCGAAGTTGATCCCTCCTAAGTCTACACGATCAACGTTGGCATTTGACCAGCGCAGGATATGTGCCCATAACTTACCTACCCTGAATCTTGGCATTCACTCCTATCATGGAATGATATCGGAACGTTGATTCCTACATAGTTTGGCAAAATCGGAGTGTCATCTCATATATATAGTGGCTGAAGTTCATATTGTCAATATGTATCTTACACTACAGAATGTGCAACTCCGATTGAGGTGAATATAGTTCCCAAAACTCCTGAAGCAGTTGCGACGCCCATCGTTCTTTCCAGAATCTGAGGTACGAAATCATTGAGTTAGCACTCGTGGAACCATCGATCGAGGCAACTGGTTCGTGATGGTCTATACGCCACTGTTGATGTTCCCAATAGATCTCTACCTCATATTTGCCGGTTCAGTATAGCAGGTCTCGGCATATATTCGGACCGTTATTCCGCCGCAAGTCTAACATCATTCGTCCGGAAAAGCCGCTGTCAATTGATTGTTTGCCACACAACCTTTGAGGGATCTGACGCCATATCATCTGGACGAACCGACATGGAACTCCTTACTACTGTATCTAGGCAGTAGCGACCAGTTTCATATGGCCATCTGAACCTCTTGGCATCAGTGACGAGAGCCTGGGTTTGACGTTTACACGATTTACTTGTCAGAGCTTGTCTCAAGTCTATATCACGACATCGGCCTCATATGAAACGCTTGCAGCGTGTTCTGTCTCGACCCATTCACCAACCTCAACGACTTAGAACCCAAGGTACAATCCTATCGTCATCAAGATCGAGCCACAAGATGGCCGCCCAAGCCACAGACCTAAGAACTCAATCCCCAGTGCCGTCAAAACCTACCACTCCTCGACCGCGCGATCATCCAGTTGCAGAACCCCCTTCACTATCCTCGGACACCAAAGTTTCACCACCTGAAATCTACAATCTCACGTTCCCTGCGAAAGACGAATATGGTGGTTCCGCTCACGGCTTTCTCCACATCTCGCCATCCATCACGCAAGCACCACCTCCCAGTACAGCCACCATTCTCCTCTCCGGCGCCGGCGGAGGGGTCACTGGCCCGTCTGGCATGTACCTCTCCTTAGGCGCTAAGCTGCCTGCACTCGCTTCTCGTATTCCTGTCCTAAGGTTAGATTACCGATACGCAGCCCGCACAAAACCGTGCGTTGCGGACACAAAGGCTGCTATGACCTACCTCACCGAGAACTTCGGTATCCAACATTTCGTATTAGTAGGATGGTCTTTCGGCGGCGCACCAGTCTACACCGTCGCTGGACGCGACGAGCGTGTGGTGGGAGCAGCCACGGTCGCGAGTCAAACTGCTGATGCAATGACAGGTGCACGTGAAGCTGGTCGACGTGGTATACCAGTGCTACTGATGCATGGAACCGGAGATCGAACGCTGGCTCCACGTTGTAGTAAGAGTCTACATGAAGCTTGGTTCGAAGGCTATCGAGGCGAGAAGGATGAATTGGCGAAGTTGGCGTTGTTCGAGGGAGATGACCATTCATTAAGTCGGAATGCAAGGAAGGCTGAGGAAATGATGGCGCAGTTCATTGTGGATTGCGCTGGAGAGAGAGTGGTTGATGGTGATGAAAGTGTGATTAAGAGCGATGTGCTTGGAGACACGGAGCAGAGGAGAGATGTCATGGAAAAAGGTGGAGACCTAAGAGGAAAGGAGCGTATTGAATAGACCTTGGATTGAGTACTCGGGATGAGTCTTTGCACTTCAGTCGTTTGTATCGAGTCGGGACCAGTCGTTGTCAACTGTCTGTGCAAAAAGTTGAGATATCCTATTACAACCTCTGGCTGATTATTGTTGCAAGACCAACCATCTTCAGAAGGGCCCTTCCACTACCACTGCCCACCTATCCTCGCCAAGATACGCAACTGACGTCACAACCGCATCAAGGGAAATCTCGACATTTGCTCCTCAACCGTCAGGTGTTTGTTGCAACATCAGGCACCCATACCACTAGCAGCACTGCTTCGCCACCTCACCATGGCTCCAAAAACAGTGCTATTGGTTGTCGACATGCAAAACTTCTTCCAATCCATGACCACAACAGCCCTACCAAACATAAAAAAACTAATCTCCCATTTCCAGCAGAAAGCGACCTCGCCAATCATATTCACCCAACACGGCCACTCCAAAGAAGAACTCACATCCAACCCGTCACCAAATCAACTTGTTCGAAAATGGGGCGCTTCAGGCTCAATCGCGACAGGATCACATGATTGGCAAATTCAGGATGACTTGAAAAAGGACGCCGAAAGTGCTAGGGTGGTTGCGAAGAACACTTACGACGCATTCATCAATACGAATTTGCAACAGCTTCTTGACAACGACAAGGTTGAAAGGGTGGTGGTTTGTGGTGTCATGACTGATTGTTGTTGTGATACGACGGCGAGGAGTGCGTTTAATCGTGGGTTTGAGACATGGTTGGTTAGTGATGCTTGTGGGAGTGCGAATAAGACTCAACATCAGGCTGGATTAAAAGGATTTGGATTTGCGTTTGGGGAGGTCATTACGACGAAGGAGGCTATTGAGATGCTGGAAGGTGAATGAACAGTATGGAGACCTTTGAATGGTAAGGAGATACCTGACATTACTCACATACGGCCAACTGAACGTGACGGAGGATGTGCGCGAGACAACGAGTCTGACTCATATCAACTGGACTCGGTAGTCGAAAAATGTGTTTCAAGGTAGAGTCATCTAATTCAAAACTTCACATGGTCTTTCGGATGTCCCAGCTCCACCCTCACTACTGTCTTCGAGCTTACCAGCTTAGTCCCTCCATTTCATTTCAAATTCACCAACTAAAATAACTACAACAACTCTGGTCCTACCAGTCCAGTTGTTCTGAATACATCCAAGCCATCCAATACTAACCATTATTCCTAACTCATTGACTCCATCTCACACGGAAACTGCAATTTGAATGGCTCCAGGGGCCTCCCAGCTCATTCCCTCCTTCGTCACTGTCTCATTGGCGAAACTTATCTTCGGACTTAAAATTCGATCCATGCATCATTACTCTTTCGCAATACTTTCAGCCCACTAATCCCAACATCCACATCCACCAACAATATCAGACATAGCACAAATATAATCCAACCTCAACATTACGTATTTAGACAAATCTGCACATTTACCTTCCTGCCATACATGTTCTCTACCAGCATTCGTCCCCACCTACGCACGTACCTGCATACATGTATATATACATGATGGACCTGCAATCTAACAAAATCCATTCACATCGATTCAGCCCCCTTGCTCAACAGTAAAGTAAAGTAGAGCAACTCAATGTAAAACCAAGGAGCTCACTGAGCACAGGAGCAAGCAGATCCATACCAAGTCAAACTTACATATATATCAGGGTCGCGAATTATAAATACACTGTACGTATATGGACTTACGACGCGTGTATGTATGTATGTATGTATGTATGTATGTAGATGAGAGAGGGCATGCTGAGTCGTACCCTGAAATTTGATAAAAATACCTAAATAACATAGTATAGTGCATAGTAACGTGGGCGGCCAGGCCAGGTGAGCACCCTTCTCAATCCTGAACTATACGGCCTCTGGGGGTCTCTATCTACGTACGTGTACAAACTTGTTTGGGATGGAGAAAGTAAGTACAGTAAGTACTACAGGAAATTAACCATACTGGCACAAGATCTGTAACGAGTGCTTATATACGTACGTACGTAGGCATATATTTTGCAGAATAGGAAATATCACAATTTAGTCTTTCATGTTTATTCAAAGAAGCGTATCTCATCTACAAAGTCCCCCCCGGTTGTCGTTATCATCATATCTATCTACGTATCTATCAATATGTGTTCATACACTACCTACCCCGAAGTACGTACTGCAATAACACGCAACCAACATCCCACGCATGCATGCTCAAAATCAATGACCACCAATCTGTCCCTTGGGAATCGGTTTAACCCAGCAAACAGCCAGATTCATAACAATAGTCATAACACCAATGATCCAGATAGAATTGCCATAATGAGTGCCGTGGTAGCGGAAGATGATTGAGAAGACGATTCCACCTATAAACATATCAGCTTCATGAAAGAGAACAAGTAGTTCGAGGAAGAGGAGAAAAACCTACCAAGGTTACCAGCCGCACCAGTAATACCAGACACAATGCCATTAGCTTGCGGAAAAACATGCGGCACATAAGCGAAGTTGGCACCATTACCCGCTTCAAGGAAGAACGCCATGCCAGCCATGAGACCAAAAAGCGTAGATTTCTCCTTCGGACTGACAACACCAATGACAACAAGGAACACACCCGTGATCATCGCAAGCGAAGTAAGCCAAACACGCTTGGCCCAGACCGAACCAGTCTTTCTATACAGCCAATCTGCGACGAGACCGCCAGCAGGTCGACACACGATGTTGAGCAGACCGAACATAGCAGCCCATTTCCCAGTCGATGTTTGACCCATTTTGGGGAACTGGGCGAGATAGTACTTGCCGAGAATGGAATTGATGGCGAGTTCGGCGCCGAAGGAGTTGAAGTATGCTACTGCGCAAACGAGGGTTTGAGGCGCGATGAAAACGGTGAGCATCTCTTTTATGGAGGGCGTGACGACGACTTCGCCTCGAGCGGTTTCGATCATGGATTGTTCGGGCAATTGAGCTTCGTGATCGGCGAATTTGGTGGTCTTTTGTTCGCCGGCTTCGAAGCCTTTTTCGTCGCCGGCTCGGGTTGGGCTTGAGGAGCCGGAGCGAGATGATGCTGAGATGTCCTTCTCGGAGGCGAGGATACCTGTCGGAGCATCGACGATGGTAGCTTGGATGCCATGTGAGGCGAGGTTTTGTTGCGCGGCCAAATGTCGGTCAGCCCATTTTCCGGTTGGTGTGTCATCGCAGAGGAGTAACATGGCAATTGCGACGATGGTGATACAGATGCCTGGAACGACAAAGGCAACTCGCCATGCTTTGTGTGCTGTGAGGTGTTGGTTGTGGACAAGCGAATCGAAGATCGCAGGCATCAAGAAGTATGTAATACCACCACCAGCATTACCAAAGCCAGCAACAAAAGCGTTGGATGTTCCGACGATATTCTTGTCAAAGAAGCCAGTTGACCATACTTGGCAAGGGACGAAGCTTCCACCAAGGATACCGACGAA
>Ga0068631_100027_pt1 | contig 40158 bp, 39 predicted proteins | sample InSIn5gowninarea_2_FD_77434 | JGI IMG/M metagenome (GOLD analysis project Ga0068631, IMG submission 77434) | Clean room microbial communities from NASA Spacecraft Assembly Facility at Jet Propulsion Laboratory, Pasadena, California, USA -... ...
AGCCTTTGTGACAATATCAGGATGTGTCTCGTCTGGATATGAGACGATGAAGGCTTTCTGCGGTAGTCTTGTACTGAGGACAACAGAAACGAAAGCTAGAAGTAGAAGGATGAGTTTCATAGTTACTAGTAGGCTTAAGCTTATTCGAGTCGTGGTAGGTCGGTTCGGGGAGCCGTTGTGTGGGAGTAAAGCTCAAAGACTCGAAGTCGGGCTTTGAGAGCTCAGCAGGGCATGGCATACGGGCCGACAAAGAGCCGATTTGAGCTGCAAGCTGGTGAGTCACGTGATGGCAACTTCATTGCCATCTTTGCTCCTTCAACCTCCTTTTTCGAGCAACGCAACAACCTCGGCCAGCATTTCAAACCAACATCATCAACAACAGCCCTTTCCAATCTCGACTTCGGCGTCATAACAATCATGTGCTTGTCTTGCGCCTAGGGGAGGAGAGCGCGGAGAGGTTGGTTGGAATTGACTCGAGTCAAAGCTGAAGTCTTGGATTGAGACCACATAAACGAGACGGAGGAGAGCAAGTCGAGGAACAGGCTGTCATCAAATACAAAACTGTGCTTCTCAAGAGTTGAGACTTTGATTGCATCGACTTAGATAGCTGCTGTTGAAAAGCCCTCACGCCCTGATCAAGCTTGGTGGATTGCGACGAGAACGTTCCGCTTCAGGAATCTTTTCCTTTCTTCATCTTCGTCTTTCTAACGTTCTGTTCCTCCAGACTTGCAAAGCTGCAAGCATACCAAACCCATCATGTCTTACATACCTACTGCTGATGATGATGTGGCGGAGGACTTCAAGAGGGCTTTGGAGGATCTACAAATCAACAATCGATTCGAGATCAGCAATCTGACAGTCATCGCAAGAGAGAATACAGAGCATGCCTTGGCCATTTCGGAGACTCTGAAAACCCATATACGACAGGTAGGACGCGTTTCATCTCAATTCGCAAAGCCCTCCTCAGTAGTTCCAGATCCCATTCCACGTACTGCATTGGCTAGTCACATACTCACACCTCACTAGGCTCCCCCACATAAGAAGCTTCCTGCTTTATATGTTCTGGACTCTATCGTCAAGAACGTAGGCACACCGTACACTATATTCTTGGGACGACAATTGTTTAGCACATTTATGCAAGCTTACGCTATAGTAGACAACAACGTTCGGCGAAAAATGGATGAGACGCTTAAGACTTGGAAAGAACCAGTCCCGGGCGGGATGGATACCCGACCAGTGTTTCCACCAGAGATCACCCGACCTATCGAGAATGCTTTGATCAAGGCTAGGACATCTGCAGTACAAGCAGAGCAAGCCAGGAACCAACAGATGGGTAGAGGTCGACCAATGGTGACCCAGGCTCCCTACCGCGATACGGCTACACCACCGGCTATGCCTCTACAAGGATATGGTGCAACGCCAAGTTATGCTGCTGGATACAACTACCAACAATTTCCTCAACCTATGAATGGACAACCTTATGCCCATGGACAGCAGTATCCTCCTACCCCACAGTATCCCACCGGAGCTCAAGGGATCGGATACAATTACAACCAGCCGCAATATGGACCTCCTCAGGTACGTGCCTTCGCTAAATTACCGTCTATATTCTGACCGTAAACAGCCACCGCCCAGTCAATATGCACCGCAGCCAGATCCAGTTATATGGCAGCAGCAGCAACCGGCGCATTACACAGTCTATCGTGCACCTGAGTCTAGCATAGATACATTAAACAGTGACCTTGCAAATCTGATCAATGAGTCCAAGCAAGAATTTGCGCAGAACCCGTTGGATAGCAATATACAACAGAGACTGAAAGCATTGCTTGACCTCCAAACCATATTACAGAGGCAAACTGTGGCTCCAGATCAGGTTGAGTTGATTAGAAGCCAAGTGGCGCAACTTTCAAAGGCTGCTCAACGACCTCGAGCCTCTATTCCGATACATGTCCCTTCACCAGCGCCTGTAGCAACTCCTCCTATATCCTCAGTGCAGCAGCTCTCGCTGGATTCTTTGCTTGGACCAGGTGCTCTTGCTGCTTTGAAAGCTAGACACTCTGTCACTCCGCAAGTGCCGACACCTCCAATGCAGAATACTGCTCCTATCCAATCTCCAGTTACTCAAAACTTATCAGAACCTCCATATAATACACCTCCTGCGACTTCTACATCCGTATCCGCACCTGCCACTTCTGATACAAGTTCTCTACTTGAAAGGCTTCGAGCAGCTGGTATGTTACCTAGTACTCCAGCAGGCTCAAGTACGCCGACTTTGGCTCCCGGGTTTCCAGCCCCACCAACTATGGATACTTCCCTTACCATCTCTCGCGCGCCATTTGCAGATATACCCAACGATGTTATCCTCAAGCCGGCCTCGTTGAAAATGTAAGATAACTCTTCATACGCGCCGCTGCTCACAAACTAACCTTCTAGGCCCCGTCCACACCTAATCTCTACCCTCTACGAGAAGCTTGGCACACCATGCACTCAATGTGGACGACGTTTCCAGTCCGACGAAGCGGGTAAGAAGAAGCGAGACGCTCATATGGACTGGCATTTCCGCACGCATCAACGCATGATCGAAGCCGAGCGCAAAGGCCAACATCGAAGTTGGTATGTTGACGAACTGGTATGTCTCCCTTAACACTAACGCTCTTGGGCCACTCTAACACGCAATAGGATTGGATACAAACCCGCGAAAACCTCGACCTTGACGCGTCCATCGGCACCATCAACGGGAACAGCACCCTCTCCCCGTCCACCGCTAAAGACAAGACGCCCAAACTTCAATACGTACCCGCACCGAACGATCCGGCAAAGGTCAATAGTGTATGTCCCATCTGCCAGGAGAAGTTTGAGACCATGTGGCTGGACGAAGCCCAGGAGTTCGTATGGATGGACGCAAAGGAGGTAGGTGGTAGAATCTGGCATGCTAGTTGTTGGGTGGAGGCGAGAGTCGACGGTGGTGAGAAGGACGGAAAGAATTTGGCTCTGGGTTTTGGGAAGGCGAAGGTGACTGTGGATGCGGAGAGTGTTTTAGGGAAGAGGAAGGCTGAGGTTAGTTTTAAGCTGTGCCAAGCGTGCAGAAATATTATTGACTGAATTCGTTAGGATTATTATTCGCCTTCTGCTACGAAGATCAAGGTTGAACCTTGAGGATGAGTCTCGCGAAGACGGAGCGGAGACATTTTGGGGCGTCTGACCTGTATTCAGCTAGGGAGCAGCATCTTTGCATTGCAGTGCATTCTGGAAGTTGAACGTAGACGTGCGTTTGGAATTACAGCTTTATCAAGAGCACGTATAGAGGAACTGCACTTAGAGACAAGTCAAGTTTTACATTCTGCGTTATTCACCAAGGGTTGATTTGACTGTTTTTCACACAATATGACTGACGGATTGTATACCTTTGACTGAAGTCGCCTTCTGCTATCTACATTGTTCCGGTCCTTCTGAGTCTTTCCGAGTACTAGATTAGCTCTGTTATACTAGCAAGACCTTCAAGTTTGGCATTGCGAGTTCTTGCATATCGGCGTGTTCGAGAGTTTTGATATATTGCTGTGGTGTGAGACTTGCGTGGGGCGATCGGCAACTTGTTTTGGCAGGAGCCTACAGCTCGCTTTGATAAGGCTTAGCGCGGCATAACGCGCCTAGATGGGCAGATGCCGAGGTCAATCACGAGCATTCAACATACAGTCTCCCTTGGCCCACAATATGGAGTCTCGTACTTTGCAAATGCTTTCCCCATCGATATTCAATCTATTCTCTCAAAGACATCCGCTGCCAACGGAAAGATGGCCTCAGCACAGCAACAGTCCGATAACATCGCTCATGCTATTAGCGGGGCAGGAGGGGGCGTCCTCTCTATGGCCTTGACGTGAGCGACGTTGTTCATACCTACACAATACTGTTCTGACCAGACCCTTAGATATCCACTTGTTACCCTTTCTACTCGCGCACAAGTTGAGTCGAGCCGCGTCTCTTCCAGCTTCCTCGACGCCGTACGTCGCATAATCGCCCGTGAAGGGGTTGCAGGTTTGTACGCCGGTCTTGATTCTGCCCTCTTCGGTATCAGTGTAACAAACTTTGTATATTATTACTGGTACGAATGGACACGGGCGGGGTTTCAAACAGCTGCTGTCAAGGCAGGGAGAGCCACCAAGAGGTTGACGACTTTGGAAAGCATGATTGCGGGCGCAATTGCTGGGTCTGCGACAGTCATTCTAACGAATCCAATATGGGTTGTCAATACTAGGATGACAACGCGGAAGAATAGTCAGGCGGAAGGGGAGTTAAGCAAGAACAAGCCGAAAAGCTCCAGTACCGTTGGAACCCTACTTGCTCTGCTGAGAGAAGAGGGTCCGCAGGCTTTATTTGCGGGTGTGGTGCCTGCCTTGGTGCTGGTCATCAATCCAATCTTGCAATACACTATCTTTGAGCAACTGAGGAACTTCGTTGAAGGGAGAAGGAAGATCACACCCATGATTGCTTTCCTGCTGGGTGCTTTAGGGAAGCTTTTCGCTACAACCATAACTTATCCGTATATCACTGTGAAGAGCCGAGCGCATGTTGCGGGGCGGGACAGTAAGGACGAAGGCATGTTTGACTCTATGAAGAAGATTGAGCGTGAGGAGGGCTACACTGGTTTCTATAAAGGTAAGCATACCTACTGTGAATTCCCGGGTTATTCCCACTCACTTGCTGATCTTGAATAGGGATCGGCCCAAAAGTCACCCAAAGTGTACTGACTGCGGCATTCTTATTCGCTTTCAAAGATGTGCTATATGAGCAGACATTGCGGGTAAGGCGAAGAGCACTAGCAAAGTTTTAATATAGGGCATATGATTATGTACCTTTGGTTTCGCAAGCTTGGTGGGTCCTAGATTCTGGTTCGACCACTGGCCCACGAGATTTGGTGTGCTGTACAACACGGATCTTGTCTGTAGTGCATCGATACATCACCGTTGAATTTCTCTGAGATTGAGGTCATAGACAAGGTCAGCGTCAAGATCAGGCAGGACATTCTGGTCCAGGTCGGCTTCGCAGCTGGGGTGGAGGTCGTGGCTATGTTTATGAATTCTGCTATATTTGTACAAGAGCCAAGAGGCAACACTTGACTGAGCAGCTACGAATCTCAATCGCCTTGACCAGGAATGTTGTCTCAAGCGCCATTGGTCTCTTGAATCAAGTCGCTCTACACGTGATATAGGCGCATGATTCTGGACTGAATAGCTGCTCACGTGAAAACGTGCAATCTTCGCGCTAGTCAAAATAACATGTTGATGGACAGCCATGCATGAGACGCGGCAATCACTCACACAATGGGCTGTCAAGCGGACCCACGAACCGCCCAAATCATAAGCCTAATGACCAGTGATCTTGAGTCGGAAGGCGAGGAAGGCGAGGATGGTAATGACTTTGGACTGAGCTCCTCCGATGAGGCTGATCTCCTGGCTTTGAACGTCGATTCTATTGCAAAATCAAGCATGCCAATGAAAAGCACAATCGAGGATGACGATGACTTTGGAATGAGTTCAACCGATGAAGCTGAAATGATCAGCCTATCTCAATCAATGGATAGTTCAGGTGTCAAGCGCAAGGCCAATTCCAATGGCGCTGAACCTGCAGCAAAGAGGATGTCGTATCCATTCAAGGCATATCCTTCTGCTAGCAAAGCTTTGAAAGAATCGTTCAGGTTTGGAATATTCCAATTGAAGCAAGAGCAGGTTATCTCAAGGCTACTAAGTGGGGGTAGTGCTGTTACGATATTTCCCACCGGCGGAGGAAAGAGTCTCTGCTACCAAATACCGGCTCTAGTTTTCGCCGAAGAGGATCGACTCGCAGGTATTCGTGGTCCAGGAGAGCATGGTATCACACTCGTTGTGTCACCACTCATTGCTTTGATGAAGGACCAGGTTGACGCACTTCGTAGGAAAGGAGTTCCAGCAGCTAGTCTAGATTCTTCCAAGACTCGAGAGGAGTATCTTGAGACTTGTGAGATGCTCAGAAATGGCGAATTGAATTTATTGTATTGTGCGCCCGAGAGGTTGAACAACGAGGGTTTCTTAGAGCAGATGAAACATGTCAGAGGTGGTGTAAGGCTTCTTGCTGTGGATGAAGCGCGTTGCATCTCTGAGTGGGGACACGCATTTCGTCCGGATTATCTCTGTCAGTCCATGCCCAGCGAGTCAGGACTTGTGCTCACTGACAGCAGAAATCACACGGTTCGTTGAAGAGATCCAAGCAGAACGGGTAATCTGTCTCACTGCGACTGCTACTCCTCGCGTAGCAGACGACATACTGGAAGCCTTCAAAATCGATAAGAATGGGCTGTTCAGAACAACAACTTATCGTTCAAATTTACGACTACTTGCTGAGTCTTCAAAGACGAAAGCAGACCTACTTCCAAAAATGACAGCCTTCCTTCAAGCAAATCCTGGTCCATCGATCGTCTACGTGACCATCCAAAAGCACACCGAGGAGCTAGCTTCGATATTGAGAAGTCGTGGCTTCAAGGCTAGAGCTTTTCATGCGGGATTGGAGACGCTTCAAAAGACCCAAATTCAGAACGAATTTATGAAAAGCGATGATCTAGTCATTGTCGCCACCATTGCTTTTGGCATGGGCATTGACAAGGAAAATATTCGCAACGTGGTGCACTTCAACATACCAAGTAGCTTGGAGTCATATAGTCAAGGTGAGTATACTGGGTTTAGTCCACCAGACGACGTACTGACATGCATCAGAGATTGGTAGAGCTGGTAGAGATGGAAAGACAAGTAATTGTATGTTCTATGTCTGCGCAGAAGATCTTCATCTGCGTGAGATTTTCGCGCGAGGAGATCTACCTTCTAAGGAGTCGGTCCGTCAGCTATTTCACGATATCTTCGATGATTACGCTGTCAATGTTGCACCTGGAGGTGAAATAAAGTACAACCATGCAAGTCAAGAAAAGGACTTCGATATTCGCTCTACGACATTGAAGAATATCTACGCCCAGCTAGAGGTAACACACGGATTGATCAGAGCGGTCACACCCATTTACACCAAGTACTCTTACAAACCCAGCCTAACGTACGGTCCAACAACCCGCTCAGACAAGTCGCCGGCGGCGACAGCTATCATAAAAAGCTGCAAAAAGGCCTCCAAGCTTGTGCATTTGGACGTTGATACTACAGCTTCCAGATACGGCCTTTCCCGCGCCGATATAATCCGCAAACTCAATGACTGGAATGAAGAAGAAGCTATAGAGCTGAAACCCAGTGGTGTCCTGAACGTCTACAAAGTCCTCCGCTCCCTCCCTCACACCCCGCGAGAGATCAGCACTTTAGTAAACGATATATACAAACTGCTCCAAGAGCGCGAATCTCAAGCCCTAAGACGCACCGACGAAGTTCTCGCTATCATTACATCGCCCGCCTGCTTCTCGGCATCCCTAGCCCAGCACTTCGGCGACAGTCTGCCTGATGGAAAGAAAGAATGTGGACACTGCACATGGTGCATAAAGCATGAGGCGGTGGTGAGTGAGAAGCCGCCACCTGTTCCTTTTAACAAAACTGCGTTCAAAGCGATCTTGAACAAGGTGCCGGACAGGGATGATGCGAGGTTGTTAGCAAGGATCGCGTTTGGGATTCGGAGTCCAAGGATTGCGAAGCTCAAGGTTGGGAAGGATCCTATTTTTGAGAGTATGGCGGATCATGAATTTTCTGTGAGTTGCTATTGGTGATTGGCTCGAGATGGAAACTGACTCGAACGGGTGTAGACTTTGCTGAATGCGTTCGCGACGGAGTGTAGTAGAGCTGATCAGAAATTGGCCTGAGGAGTGTGTCCGATTGCTCGACTGGTTGGGTAGGAATCACCTCAGGGCACGCGACAGCTAAGGTTGTAACTGCCGATTGGAAACTGACTACTACAAGGTATGAGGAGTGCCTCTCGGTGTGAAGATAGACCTGTTAGGTGACAGAACTGAAGCTTCTAGACATGCTTCTTTCAAATGTCTCAGATGTGATGTAAGCAGTGTACATCATCGGTGTGAGAATCATTGACGTTACAATAGCCTGAGTTACATCGACGCCACGCTAATGGTCATAACACAAGACATATGCCTCTATCAATACACCTCAGATCCCACAGGCCTCCCAAACCACGAACCTAGCTCGTCAACTCCATCTTCATCCTGCTTTCCAAAGTAGTCAGTAACCCTGAACGTATCCTGATCATCCTCATCAACCGGCCAATCCACCTTCACAGCACGATCCTTAAACTCCAACAAATCCTTCGCCGTTCCCCAACTAAACCTACACTCCGCTCCCCAGCCAAAGACCGGATCCATATTCCTCTTCATCCAAGCCGTACACCTCGCATCAGAGGGGTAACCTGATCCCCAACTCGCTTCTTCCTCGCTTCCCTCCTCTTCATTTCCCACCCTTTTCCCACCCTTTCCCCACGCGACATAAGTTTTATACAAGTCCTCCAACGCAACATCCCTCGTAACCTTAGCCACCACACTCGCCGCACTAACAACCTCAAACAGACTGTCCGCCTTCTTCTCAACCCTCACTTTCGCTCTCGGGAACCTCTTGGCCAGCACCTTCTCATAAGTCACTGGCGGCCCCACCGTATCGACATATATCTCCCTGACATCCACACCTCGCTCATATACCCCCTCTATCAACGCTATTGTCGCATCCATAGCTTGTTGATTCAGATTATACGACACGGATGGCTTGAGCATACCCGCAGAAATCGAGGAAGCGGAAAGGAGCGTAACCGCCCAACCGCAAGAGTCATGCAAAGATGACTCGGGAGTGCAGAGAGTGCGCATTAATGAGGCGCGGAAGGTGGGAGTGAGCACTTTGGAATCGTTGAAGGCGTGTTCGGTCTTCAGTAGGGGAGCGGAGAGCGTTGTGGGGAGGTAGAAACATCCATAGACCATGGGGCCGAGGACGGGACCGCGACCGGCTTCATCAATTCCTAGGATGCAGGGTGGGCCGTCAATAGTGGCTGTAGAGGCGGTAGTGGAGGAGAGGAGGGAGGGAGGGACGGGGGAGAAGTGCGTGTAAGATGCGCCGGAGTGGAGGAGGGTGGGGACAATGGAGGGCGGGACGAAGTCCGTAGGGGAGCCGGACTCGGGGCATAGATCTTCTTCCGTCCGGGAGTCGGCCATAATTAGGTCTCTACTCAATGTTGGTGCGTATATAAAGTCCAACCGAACAATGAAGCAGTCGCGTCTTGACGCGTAGAGTAGTTTTCTGGTCCCACGTGATCTTAGCTCGGTTATCAATAACAGTCATCCAATCAATTCCCCCTGAAATGACCATCTCGAAACATCCCTTTCAGTGTTTCACATCTTCACTTTCAACAACATCCTCCTCCACGTATTGGTCTATACCCTCATCAACTGACAGTCTTCAACTTTTAACATGTTCTAGTGTGATGACCTTGCTCGCGTTGACTGGATACGGTATGCAAGTGCAGCTGACCATAGGGAAAGAGTTCGAACCGTCTCAACCAAATTTCCCCCCTTGAAGAGATCATGAAGATGCGTCTACAAGTCTCGCTCTTCCCTTCCTGGCTTGATTCGTACATTTGTTCGCAAGCACTTCAACTGCCTTTGACTTGTGCGCCTGCGGCGGTTTTCTGTTCGCTATGCCAATATAGTTGATAAAACATGCACGCTGGCATTGTTTAGTGATCAATGAATCACAATCCATTCCTTTGTTCAGTCATATTTGCTACATGAGAATACTTCATTCATTATATTCTTGATCCATCCACCGATAAGACATCATAACATATCTCATTCCTCGAAGATAGACTGGTTCTATCAAAGGTTTCTTCCACCGCAAACACAACATCCTCGAACCTTCTCGTAAACGACCAAAGCTCCACTTTCGCTATACACATCTCAAGATGTTGCTCCCAAGCACTGTCCTTTACCTCTCCACTCTTCTGAACCTCATCAACGCCCTCCCCACCCCCGCACCGTCACACTTAGAAATAACCTACCCCACAACCCACCTGCTCCCCCGCTCCGCCCTCCCCGACGCAGCCTCTCAACTCCTCGCCATCGCCCCCACCTCCTCCAGCTGCACCAACCCGCCCGCAGCCAACGAATGCGCGACCGCCAGCCAAGCAGCCGCCCCGCTCATCGCCGCGTTCAGCCGATACGGTATCACCAACCCCTGGGAGATCGCGTCCGTGCTCTCACTCATCGCCTTCGAAACGGCCGATTTCAAATACAACATCAACCACTACCCCGGCACGCCCGGGCAGGGCACAAGGAACATGCAGATGGGATCGTATAACCTGCAGTATGCGAAGAGCATTCCTGAGTTGGCGAGGCAGGTCAGTGGAATTGTGGGTGCGAACGGGGGAGGGGCGGATATGAGTTCCGAGACGGCGAATCAGGTGAGGGACTTGGTCACGACGGATCAGTATACGTGGGGGAGTGCGGCGTGGTTTTTGACGACGCAGTGTCAGTCTGTAAGGGGTCAGGTGCAGCAGGGTGGGCAGCAGGGCTTTCAGGCTTATATGGGGTGTGTGGGAACGAGTGCTACGAGTGAGAGGTTGGCGTACTTTACGAGAGCGATGGGGGCGTTTGGTCTGAGTTGAAGGGAGAGTGAGCGATGAGAAGAGCGATGAGAAGAGCGATGAGAAGAGCGATGAGAAGAGCGATGAGTGAATGTCTGATGGTGGTGACAATGATGATAGAACTTCTCTTCTCTACTCTGTACTTTGTTTAGCGATCGCTGTTTGAAATACATGAAGTCCTCTTCTCACTTCCAGTCTGTACTCGATGATCAATGATGTTGGAAAGAAGATAAGAAATTGATACAACTCCATGGTATGCGTTCGAGATTTGCTGCAGTGAATGCTACATATATTTCCCATCATAGAGAAGTGACGGTACCTTCCCCCAGACTCAAGCAAACAGACCAGATAGCCAGGTCGTCAAACTTGTATCCACACACAAAAGAGAAGATCAACGAAACGTTGAAAAAACTCTAGTCCACTATACCAGCACCTACACTAAAAAGCAAAGTGACTTAGAAGCATATAAAATGGTGGTAGAAGGAAGCAGACGTTAAGGAAGCCTCAAGTGACCTACTTCCACGTGCTAAAGATCTGACGGTTTATTGCAAGTCCGGGACTGTGCTGGGACCTTCGCTTGGACCGTAATCTCTTGTAGTTAGCTGGCTCCTGGCTCCTCGTATCCCCTATCAGCTATGTACATATACGTTTGTGGGTGGGAAATGGCGTTGATCTGACGGGTGTGCATATGACGAGACGTTAATTTTCATATATAGTTCCAAGAAGTGGAAATGACTGAATATCCCCGCAAGACGGTATTCGTGGTGGTTGTCCCGACGGGCTGAACAAATGGTCTAGGTACAGCGAATTGTGTCAGATTTCGGGGGTTCATAGATGATTACTATCTTAGAGTCACAATACAGTGCAAGTGTCATATCTGAGTGAATGCTATCCCATTGCAATTCTGCTGTACCTAAGCCCAAATCCCCTCAGATAACTTCTCAGATACACAAGTCTATGATCCATCGATCACTATCTTGTTCTTCACCATCAAGATCATCCCGCAATGCATCATTCCCCTTATAACAAAGTCCAAAATGCACGCATTGTTATCAATATCGATTGTCCCCGGAGACCACCAAGCTAAAGAGCTGAGAGAGCAAAACAGCTAGCTACCCCGTCGAGATCAAATCGGTTCCTTTTTCTTTTTTTCGGATGGATGAGAAAACGAAAATGCCAATTAGACCATCGTCAAGGCGTAAAGAAAGTATTGTCCATCATCGGTCCATCTTCATGAAGAAATCAAAATCAGGACGCCTGCTAATAGTCACAATCCTCTTCCACTTCATCCATCATATGGACCTATTTGGCTCAACACACGTCTAATAAGACTCATCTACTGGCTTCGATAACCTGAAGAGAACTGATCCTCCATTGGCCATGGGATGCCACCGGAAATGGCAGTCTGATGAATAGCGGTAGCAGCAGTGCTTGCTGCGTAGTAATTAATCATATCCTGGGCCGTAACGGGAGGGAAGCCAGGATTGGTGACAATACTTGGCTGGAATCCACCACCACAAGTAGCATGGCTGATCTCGCCAAAGAGGCCGCTGGGAGCGCTGCTGGAGCCAGTGCCACTGCCACTGGTAGAAGCGGGATAAAGCTGGAAATCATTGCTGACGCCCGTGCTGCGACCTTGATATGGCTTTAGGTCCTCATAACCTTCGTCAACCTCACGCGAGGGTTGGTAGAGCATAGTGTTTCCGTGGCCAGTGGGTGAGATATGAGGCTGAGGCACGGGTACAGGCCGTGGGGGCAAAGAGATGCCTGAAGTCTCGAATGGCTGCTGGATGTGACGAAATATATGATGGTGATTGGCAGGCAAAGGTAATCGAACGTTGGCATTGTAGAGTTCCTCGTTGTCATACAGGCTCCAATCCATGTGGTTCTGAAAGTTTGGTTGGGCGCCGTCATGATATGGTCCGGGAACAGGTACAGCGGTCATATGAGTGGGTGACTGACGACCATTGGAGGAATTGGCCGAGTGATCAGAGATTGGTGAGTAATCAACACGCACGTGTTGAGGAGCGTAGTAATCGACTTCAGGGGCATGGTGGTATCCAGGAAAATTGAAACCGCGATTGAAAGCAGATGAATCATAGGCCATGTCATCGTCTGAAGGAGTGTGAACCATGTTACCATCACTGCTAGGAGTATGAATGTTAGTGAGCTGAGGAGTTGGTACAGCATTCATGTCGACTGATGCCTTGTCTCGAGTTCGTCCGTTGTTCTTGGATCGAACATATTGCCAGCCATGAGCCTTCTCCATATGCTGTTTGCAATTGGACTCACGCTTGGATCGATATGGGCAAGGCTTGAAGTGACATTCATACAGGGGTGGAGCAGCTGAATGCTTGTCATTGTTGTGTCGATCCATCTCTTTCTCAGTTGGCCATCCGTACTCATGATACTTGCAAGACTCGACAGGGCATTTCCATGGGCGAGAATGAGTCTTCTCATGTTTGGTTAAGTCACATGGGCGTTTGAATTCCTTGTCACAACCAGGTTCACGGCATCTTTTAGGTGCAAGTTCCGCAGCTGTAGCGGAACGCTTTCGACGTGCCATAGATCGAAGGACAGATTCATCGTCCTCGAGCCCGGCACTCAAAGATCTTTTGAAGGTGACTGATGCGTTGTCGTCCTCGAGGTCGACAGGCTTACCAGTGGAGATCGAAATAGCCTTGCCGTTCTTGACTCGAATCAGCTCGGCAGGTCGACCGTTCTTGGCCAGACCGCCATGGAGCTTGATTTCATCAGATCTACGATTGATGTTAGTGATTGTGTTATGCGAAAGGTAATAGGTGACCGACTGTTCAGGATCCATCTCGTCGAGAGCTTCGCCTTTGGCTGTTTTCTCTTTGGTAGCTTGAATTTGTTCAGCGTATTGCTTGATCTGGTCGACGAGATCGACGAAGTATCCGTTAGTATAAGGTCGATCGGAAGGACGAGTCTTTTCGCGGTCACTAAGAAATTCAACAGTTGCTTGGATGCATCGGATCGAGGTGAGGCAGAAATCGAGGTACAAGGCGGCGGACTTGGCCTTCTCCTTCAATCGCGCAAACAAGTGAGCAAGTGACCCGTCAACATCACCTTTCGAATTACTTACAGGTGCCATAAGAATCAATGTCTTCTCCAAGTCACGGAGACATACTATTCCCTTCGCATGGATACGTTTGGGGCATTCCTTGACAACTGATTGAAAGTTCTTCAGCGAGGGCTTAGCGAGCAAAGGTCTCAAGACATGTTCGCGGATGCGATTGCTGGCTTTGGCGCTGAGGCGGGGAAGATTGTCAACTGTAGTCATGGAGGTGGCGGACCTAGTTATAGCTGAAGCTCCAATAGATTTGGTTGCTCGCTCATCCGTGATGCTTGTAGGCTGGGTCCCAGCGGACAGCTTTTCGGAAGCCGAAGTAATGGAAGATCCCAGGCCACTATCCGAGCACTTGGTAGAGACACGACCGTGGAAGCGAGGTCGGAGGGAGTGTCTCCCAATGTTCAATTCCTTCTCCACGACTCCATCCATAATTGGACCGTATGTTTTAGTGACGAGTGGGCCTGCGTCACGGTTGAGGATACCTTGCGGTACTGGATCAGCCTCGTCACGAAACGAGGTCTTGTTTGTAGGAGAGTGGATATTGAAGGCGGCGAGGCTCCGATCAATATCGGTGAGGGTCAAGGCGACACGACGTTGATGAGCATCGACGACATCTTCGAGTGTGGTCTGGGAGCGTTGTGGGAAGGATGGAACTTTGATGTCTTCATCTGGTGTAGAAGGCGGCGAGTGAAATGTAGCACCTTTCTGCAGGGACATGTTCGTGATTACAGTCGGGCGTGACGCATTCATATTGGAGGGAGTCGGAGTCAGAGTAGGCGAGGTGTTCTTTGAAGTAGTCCGGCGAGGATGAGCAAACGACATGCTGGGATATTGAAGGAAGGATGCGGAGACTGAGCTTGCACACCTAAGAAAGGTTAGCCTTGGGGGGCTTTCATCATCTCATGCAGTTGCCATGAGTCACAGGCAAATGGCAGGAGGCCGAATCCAGAATAGCATCGGATTGAATTGAAATGGTTGATGGTTCAAACCGCAGCGTAGTACAAAGTATTGAATTGAGTCTATTAGAACGATTTGACCCGCCCATAAAAGGAGTTGCGAGCAAGGACAGGAGGAATCTTACTTTTGGGTGCTTGCACTACCGTCCACCCTGCAATGACTTTTCGAAGCCAGTCCCTGATGCACAAGGCGACAAGAGCAGGTCGAGTGGAGGTGGTGAAGGTCTCGAGAGACGTACCGTACGACTGCCGAAGTCGATAAGCCAGGCAGTTGTTGAAATTGTTGTAGGCGACGATGTATCAGGCGTGAGGCAGGCGTAAGATGGTGCGCGATATAACGAATGAGCTGCGAGATGATTGGTAGTGGTGGTGGTTCACTAGTGCAAGGCCCTCTCTCTTGGCAGCTTGAGTCGATGTTTGCAGACGCGTCGACGATGGCGTGGCCTGATGATGTTGATGTTGATGTTGATGATGATGATGATGATGAAGAAGAGGAAGAACAAGAAGTTATCTTTCGAAGAACGATGCGAAGCAACAAGAGGCGGCAGCAAGAGAAGAGGAGGAACTACTGGACGGGAGTTGGAGGGAAGCCGGGCAAGGGGATGGGCAGGCTGTCACTTTGGTCCGACCGAAGACAGAAGGAAGGAAAGGGAAGAGGGAAAGGAGCGACTTCTCTCACACAGTCTCTCACTCTCTCATCCTCCGTGACAGAGAAGCTCTAGGCAGCAGCGGAAAGCGACGTCGCCATTGGGCCAATCAATGATCAACCACCCATTATGATTTGGGGTCCCTTCCGCTAATCCTCATTTGGCGCGAGGCGGAGTGCAACGTCTCTCAGTCTCTCTCCGAGTCAGTCAGTCAGAGTACTAGGACTAGTCTCGGCGGGCTCAGCACCGCACCACCAACAAGACATGCCATTCTAATAATGACAACATTCACAGCCCTGAGCGTGAGAGATGGCGGCCAAGATGCTGCTCCTCCACCTGAGCCTCTTCCAGAACTCTGCATCTGCATTACCGGCGCTGTACGAAGGTATATCGTTACTGTAGCCTGAATAATGTGCCACGGTATTTGGGAAGTTTAGAGAGACAAAGCATTCTTCGCCTTCCTTCCCGGCGCTTCTAAACGTTCTCTAATTTTAACTCGAAGCTTCAGATTGAGCCGTTGAACCTTGAGTACTGTATCCGATGTCCGCCCCCTCTCGGTACATCCACTTCTTCGTACAGTAGCATTGATAAGCGGGCATGAGTCTCGCCGACTCAGACCTCGTGACACTCCAAGGGTCAGCTACTCGTACTTCGTAGTGGCAGATTTGCATTCATACAATCTATGTCGCAATGACGAGTTTGAGCTTGCGATTTAGAGGGAATCTGCATCAATCAGTGAAACATCGTCCTTATCAATCTGCATGAATTACAAGAAGCATGACCTGCAAGATTCTACTACTCAAGTCCTCCGTCTTGGCACTTGCGTTGCAAAAATCTCGCCGAAGACTCACATCTGCAAGAGCTTTCCCCCAGTTTCCAAGCCGTCTGCATGGAACGCGTTGTCAATTACAACTGTATGGCGCGTCCTTTCTTGCATTCGACTACAGTATCTCATCACTACTGGTGCTGTGGATGCAAGTGCCATTTCAGGCAGCTTCAACACTGACCACAGTTTGGCTCCTATCCGGCAGCCTTGGCTATTTCAAGTCGTCACCTACGGTACGCAACGGCAAATCTAACCATGACACTTTCTAGAGTCGTCAGAAGCATTGTCTGCCCTCGTACAATATTGAGAATTTGCCTATACGTACCCCTACTACTTTGCACATGTCATATGAAACAAAGCTGGTCCTTACCATTCCTCCCACCCAATCAGTACATACTTCTAGGCAGAAAGGCAAGGTACTACACCCCCGAATCTATTCACCTCTAAACATCCCAACAAATGCCACATCACATCACGCCGTTCTCTACACGCTCGATAAAGTCGTCATCTCCTTTGATCTGTTGGACGGCTCAGTAGTCGTCGCGGCAATCTGTTCCAAATTGCTCAAAGTATGCAGCTTTCAGTGGGTCAAGCGAGCTTATTCGCTAGCCCTACGAGCATGGTCTGCCTATGAAGTATTCCCGAGCCATGAGGACTACTGGTCATAGTATCACTGGGACAAGTGTACCGTTGACGCTACTGCGGCAGATGATTGACCGGCTGGCCCTACGATGCCGTGGGACGACTCCTATGTATCATGTATGCATTATTCGATGGGAAGTCCAATCTCTGGCTTGTCATTGGGCTAATTCTGCATTATACTTGCTCTCTGCTCCACTCAATGGCTGTGCGTTGACTCTCATTGTACAATACCATTGTATACAATCGTCTTCATTCTCCACGATGAACATCGAACATTTAAGCATCAATCTCGCATACAAATCAGCCTTTGGCTTGCTTGAAATTTTCATCTTATTAGAAATGGCACAGACGCTTCCCCTACCATCTGAAAATCAGTGCTTCAGGACATGATGGAAAACAAATCTGATAGGATTCCTGTAGCCTACGCCTATTGACTTGTTGGAATCTCCAGCAAGAATATAGGATTCTCTGTGCCTTCCATATCGCCCTGCCTAGATATCAGTCCGAACGAACCTAGAGCACGAAGCTAAAGGCTTATTTGTTTGGATCTTACCACCACCAACACATTGCTGTAGGCGGGTCTCCTCACTATATGCATACCTACAGGCAGCAAGGGTACGATTCAGTTGTGTTCTGGAACATAAGGTAGGTGCCTACTATTCGTGGCAAGGACTCCAGTAAGCAATCCATGTGGCTGTGAAGTCAATATCTCGTTCCCTTGCTTTCTAGAAGTTGGAAATCATTCTAAATCCTATCAAAGTCTGTCGGTATTGATGAGCTCAATCCTCCTTTTGACGATCATGACCTCCAGACCCTCCTTCCCAAAGTCTCTTCTGCTAACTCCAGTCCTCTCATATAACGCCGCGCCGGAGGTAAATATGCGCTCCACTTCGTGCCCCATCCGCCTTCCGCGTCCCGTGGTCTCTTTTGCGCTCAGGTGGGATACGCTTCACTTTCAACCAAATCTACCAGAGCGTCTTGCAAAGCGTCATAAAGAGTCCGTACGTTGAGATGCAATATGTGAAGGCTTGCAAAGTTGCAGCGTTTGTGGCATATGAATTCTACGCGATGGATCTCGTTTTCAAGCTGTAAAAATTCTACTTGAGCATGTCTGAGTCTTCCCGTCAACACTTGCGTGGCTGTCGCTCGTCTCGAGTGGCCGCGAAATGGGATATGACCGCTTTGCACACGTATTCGCGTTGAGACTCGTGTCTTTCCTTCATTGCAATCTCTACTTGTACGAGACAATCTATGGCTATGCCGGACCTTAGTGAACGAGGGCATACCGACAAGTTAGGGTGGAAAGACTGGAGAAGAGCACAACATTGATGTAGGGGGATTTGCCGAACTTCAACAGCTAGTAAATGTATTCGATGATGATATTCAAACCGTCCTGCTTAGAGGCAGACTTTCATTCGATGTTATCAGCAGCAAGTTCGAAAGAGACTACAACGCCCAAAAATCCATTTTGCGGTCGAAGACGTCCAATCATGATGTGCCTCCAACGACTACACACTGTGGCTGAAAATTCCGCATACCGACTAACCCTTCCTCATAAGATGGAAGAGCAGTATCTGCAGCTATCTCGCTCGGCGGCGCATACCAAGTAGCAGTCTACGAAGAGACCGCAGCGCTGTTGACGGAGACGGTTTGGTTTCGTCGATGGCCTCGGAACCGTGACAGTTGCGCCTGGACAGTGAGGTACGTATGGATCCCACACTCTGTCGAAGATTAGTTGCTAAATTTTGTTAGCCGAGCAGCGATCTAGACACATGGAAGCATATCGCACTGACAAAGAATCGACCAAAGTGTTATAAGCACGACGTCTATATTGATGTTGTGGTTGTAGAAGAGCGACCTTGCAACAATATGATCGAACAAATGCCCACTTACTGCGCCGTCCAAACGAGGTGTTCTATACGTATTGAGATGTGTACTACTACGCAAGACGATACCGTCATTCCCATTACGTGGAAGCGAATAGCTTCGAGGCACAGTCGGAAAAGTGAAAGCGAGCGCCCAAGAACTGGGCTCTTCTCCACACAACCTTGCTCAGGTCACTTTCCTCGATTACGCAGCCAACGAGTATAAGGTAAATAGACAACTGGCAAAGACTGGGGTGGTTTTCCACTTTGTTGCTTCTTCCACTGTTGCTGCGTTCGTACTTTCCTTCTGACACTGTCAACGTAGCATATCACATCGAGTGCCACAACATTTGCTGCTTGGACCTTTCAGATCGTCTTTGATTTCCGTGCATTCGCGGTCAAGTCCCGTAATTAGGTTTGGCAAGCGCCTCACTGTTCCTTCTCGCCTCCGCATTACGCAGCTGTTATGGCGAGGGCCACTACTTCCGGCACACATTTAGATATGGAGATCGGTCAATAAAGGGTGGTCGCAGAAGTATAATGTGTATATCATGTGGTTGTTCGCCGCATCGAGTGAAGCGATGCTCGGCATCTATCAAGGATTCGTCTCCTGCATTTCAATTTTCGATGCTCGACTGAGATCATGCACCAGTTTCGATGGCCGGACTGGGTGGCTCTCGTCTTAGTCGTCTTGAGTTCCAGCGTCTGCGCGTTTGACCAATTCGACAGACCCGGCGATGAAAACGACCCGGGACTATTCCCTTCGTTTCCATACGCCCCCACCCATTGTTTAATCATCAGGCTATATTCTTCCTCCAAAATATGCTTTCTCAATGCAAACAAGGCTGACTGTCTCCGTCCAGGGACCCGATCTTGCTCCCTCCAAATGGACCGTAAAAGACCATACAACCTCGTCCTCATCACTCACACCAGGCTACTGGTTCGTCGCCCCATACCGAAACCTCGATCCCGTTTACGGCCCTGACTGGGAGGGGCCACATATATACTCCTCCATTGACGGCAGTCTTATCTGGAGCGGTCTTCTCTTAATGGTATAGGCGTGCAAGACTTTGCAATCAGCAACATTAATGGACAAAGTGTCCTTACTTACATAGATAGAGGCCGTGGGGCCGGTACGATTTTAATCATAGATGAGTCTTATGAGGTGATCCAAGAGCTGGAGTTGACTCCAGGAGGAATTAATGGGCATGAGTTTGATGTCCATAACGGCGAGACGGGCACAAGAGTGTTTGCGCTGATTGATGAGCGCTTGGATTATAGCGAGGAACAGAGTCGGCAAGTGGGATACGCTGGAAGGTGTGGGGTTCTCAGTGAGAAGATAGTAGAATATAATGCGACCACGTGGGAAGAAACATGGAGTTGGCGCGAGTCCGATCATATAGGGCTGAAGGAGAGTACATATAGTCTCGAGATGGATTTGAGGCAGAGGTGTGGGGATGGTTGGGATTATCTGTACGTTCGACTTCTTCTCATTGATTTTCTTCTGCCTTGGAATCTCTCCCACAATTTATTCTAACGCAGGTTAGACACTCCAATGCTGTGGAAGTCCTGCCTGATGGCACAATTCTCCTCTCCTCCCGCGACGCCTCCACCATCTATGCCATCTTCCCATTCAACTCCACCATTCTTTGGCGCCTCGGCGGATCCCGGTCCGACTTCCATCTCCCCTCTACCATGGACACATCATTCTCAGCATCCTGGCTATTCACCCGCCAAAACCACATTCGGTACCACTCATCCAATTCCACACATACGCTAGTCACCCTTGTGGACAACGCCAAAGGCGAAGACGAGGCCCCTCCCTCCTATCCACATTCCCGGGCTTTGATCCTCGCTCTTAACATGGCCGAGAGGACCGTAACGGTAGAAGCGCAGTTTAATCACCCGCATGGTGCCGGAAACTGGGCGCAGCGGCGAGGTAATTTACAGGTAATGGAAAATGGAAACGTATTCATGGGTTGGTCGGAAAGGGGCTTGATGAGCGAGCACGCTGCTGATGGCACGCTCTTGGTGGAAGCTTATTTCAGTGTCGACTGGATAGGGAATTACAGGTCTTACGAATACCCGATGGATAGATGGGTAGGGAAGCCTAATCGACCTCCTGATGTAGTCGCAAGAGCGTTTACAGACGACAGCTTTGGAACGAGAACAAGGGTTTGGGTTAGTTGGAATGGAGCAACGGAAGTGAAGAGCTGGGAAGTCCTGAAAGCAGTCCCGACCGGTGTGGTAGTTGGATCGAATGCAGCACGGAAACTCGAAGGAACGCGGAAAGTAGATTCGAAGTCAGGATCACTTCTCCTGGCTGCAGTCTCCAAACACGGTTTCGAAACCACCATCGATGTTCACGGCTTCGTCGCTTACCTTGTGGTTCAAGCCATAGACGCAAAAGGCACGGTGCTCGGTACATCTGGGGTAAGAAGAACAGTTATTGAGGAAACGGTCTCTAATGATGAGGTGGCGGAGGAGTTGCAGTGGGTGGAATCAATGCGGACTCCCAGGGGGACGGGGGGGTGTATTGCTGAGGAATGTTCTGAGAAGGAGATGAGCATGCCCACGATGCTGAGGATGCAAGATTATGCAGTGAGGGGGAGAAGATGGATTAGTGGATGGGGATTCATCGTGGGCGTGATGTTTACTGTGCTGGTGGGGACTCGGTGGAGGATTGGGCATTCTGGAAGAGGAGCTGCTAGACTGGGTAACTTCAGCGATCAGGTGAACCATTCTGGACAGGCTCGGCCAGAGAAGGGGACTGTCGTTATGATAAGATTTAGAGAAAGACATTGTACAACTTGCCCTTACAAGTGGTTATGTCAACGACATGTCGCAAACCCTTCTGTCCTTGTTGCACAGCAGGCACAGTTCCCAGAAGCAATGATCAATCCAATGAATGGTAATCAATGGAGCATTCTTTATGTACCAATTGGCACAAAGATATGAAGCACCACCTATCACGAGATGGGCACAAGAGAAGATGAAAACGCCGCTGCCCTCAAAGGCAGGAGAGATTTATTAGAAGTATTTTCCTTACATGAGATTTCCAGCTCCCATACCAACTTCAACTTGTCTTCAACAAGATATATAAGGTAATGAGCTATTATCAGTATGCAAGCGAATGACGGAGTCACAGTCTGATGTTGGTTTGGGGCATTGATGCCAAGATTCTACGTACAAAAGGGACTTCGGTAAATAAGATGGTTTGATCATCAAGATGCAGAAGCGTGAGAGCATAGTCTCGCTGCCGGGTAGGTAGTTTGAGCTAGGAAAATTATCTGCCAGGATTCCTTTGAAATGTGGATTCAGAAGATTACATTCCTAGGTATGATGATGACAGGAGGAGTCTGGTGGAGGCCTGAAGTTCTTCATTCTTCTTGTCCATCTCTGAAAGAACGAGAATATCGATCTCTCACACGTGTCTGACTGCCATGTGGTAGAACAGACATTAGGTTTTGCGCACATGTTGTACAGGGAGGGACGGCACTCACGCTCTTGCATCCCAATAGAGTTAGAACAGTAAATTCGTACCCCTATAGCCTCTCTTTGTAATAGTACTGTTAGACAGACTCAGTTTATTTGGAAGGGAAAGATATAGCTCGGATTATGCTACTTACGGTGTGTCGGAGGCTCGTAAGTGGCCGGAGTGGATCCTTGGAATACTTCGAAGCGTCCGAGATAAGACGAAGTGACCCCTCGCAACTTGTTAAACATATCGTATGCATAACTATAGGCAATTCTTAGGCATTTGACCACCCGCTGGAAGAAGAAGAAGCACTGGCCAGAGAAAGATTTCCGAGAAAAGCAGCCCTGTCGCATTCGATTAAACAGACTGTCAGATTCAAGCTCTTGTAGTCTCACTTCGTAGTGATATTGCAAACCAATATCAACCGTAACGCGCAAAAGGACAGCTGTGAATTGCGTAGCTACTACCTAATAGACCTACCTATCCTACGCTGAAAGTAGAAGTGAGATGTGATATAATGATCAAGCTTTACTGAAAGAAGTTCAGAGACGGTAGGGAAGCACTTACGCTATCGGCAGGCAAGTACACTGAGTCTCAATTGTCAATCAATCAAGTTCAACCTGAAGGGGGAAGGGGCAGCCTCGAATTCCACTACTTACTAAGTAATAAACCTACATGCCAGTCCTTGAATGTACGACTAGTGGGTGGTAGAATAGAGGCACTCTTAATCAGGCAATCACGCAGCTCCGCCACCCCTTCCGCCGGCAGTTCAAACTCCTCCACACGGACATCGTCAATTAGTTGACTCAAGTCCACCTCTCCATCCACCTCCCTCCAATACACCTTCAAAGATAGCTCCACACCCCTACTCGACGAGCTCAAGTGCACGCCGGTACATGACATGTGCCAAAGCAATAACGCACAAGCCGAGGATGTCGAAGACGATGAGGTTGAGGGTGTAGCCATTGTATGCATGAGCGAGCATGACGATGTAGATCCCAACGAATCGGAACTGGGGATACATGAAGAAAATGTAGACTTGGAGGGGGACGTTGGCGAGGACGAGGGCGATTTTGAGGATTGTACTCTTGGTGGAACTTCTGCCGGCATCGTCGTCCTTGAATTCGTCCCATTCTCCGTACAAAGACTTTCCCTGGTTGATAAACGGTTCTTGAATGACGATGTCGGAATAGTTGTTGGTGGAAGTTGAGGTTGAGACGGTTGAGGAATTTTTGAGGTTGGATTTGATGACAACGTTGTGGAAGTCTTGGTAGGGCATGCCGGGAAGCTTTTCGGGTAGAATATAACCTTCGATCTGGAAGTTGCTCTTGTTGTTAATAGTAACTTGGCTGAGATTGCAGCACTCAGGCATGGCGAGACCGGTGTTGGAGTAAGCCGCTGCCCCGAAGCTGTAGTTCCCAAGTGTAGTCGCCATTTGTAGAGCTTTACAGTATCTTGCGTGAAATCGTAATAGCCAAGGTACTTGCTACACTGCAAGCAGCGCAGAGTGTTGTGATTATTGGATTTGTCTTGGGGAAGGTCGAACTGTGAAGGATCAGCGATTGTACCTTGTGTTAGTCCCACAGTCTTCCAAGGCCTCGGAAGATATGGAATGAAAAACCAAGATATGAACTCCGATCAAGCAGGCTACCCATAATTGTGGAAAAAGGGTATTCGGGTTCGATCGTTGCCGAAGCAGAGTCATATGATGATCGATCTTGGGTATTTGTATCGGTGACCGAGCCATCGAGTAGCGAGACACTGGGCAGGCCTCCTTCTTGATACCCGCTAGACTCAGAGACACATTGAAGAAGAAAAAGACAGAGGAAGGGACTTACAGCAATATTATTGCAATCCTTCTTTGTGAGTAGGAGAGTCGTTGTGTCTACGAAGCCAAAACTCTCTTGTGGTGAGAAGGACGTGCTAGCTCCGTAGCCTTTGTTTACTGCAGATTTGTTGACGTCGCCGTGAGGGCTGCCGAGAGAAGGCTCTCCAGCCTTGTCTGCTCGACGACTAAGCAAGCCATCACCTTCACTGTTCTCCGTAGGCTTATGACAAAACCATAAATCCATCATCTCGGCCCAACCTTCGCTTGGCATATCTTTCCATATCATTATGGTCCCATACTTAATGATAATAGCAGAGCAGTGTCGACACAAGAACTCATCCTCCTTAGTCAGACGCTTTGCTGACCAAGGTCCCTCATCGACCTGTGTATCACTGTCTACCCTTGTGGGAGGCCCAGCTACTGGCAGACGCCAAGACAGCTCTGTGCTTCCGGAGGGAGGCTTTGGAAGAACCTTGTAGGTAGTTTGGCTTGGAAGCTTCAAAGACTTTGTAACCCCTGCATGATCAAGAAAAAGTTGCTGACCATCTGTTGACAGCTTTGCCTCAGTGGTCGCATCACAAGGACTATGCAACGCTGCAATGACAGATACCTGGCGAATATGGGGTAGAAACTCGGCATAGAGCAGAGGCTCAGAGAATGACATTTGAGTCGTGCTATCTCATCTGCGATCACCAGTCACTAATGGTGTTATTAATGTTCAATATCTAACCAGATTCGTCTATGTGTGAAAGCCGGAAATATGTGGACGTGGTGGTTGTCCAGGAAGTCGGTTGTCGTCTACAGTCAGAAGCTTGAAGAACGATGGATGGGTTTCTCCGCAGCCGAGGTCACTGGATTAAAATAGAGCCAGCTTATGGAGCCGTCAGTAGGGCCGTGCAACCCGTAAGAGCCTCATCGGACAAAAGACCAGAGGTATGCACATAGACACACACACTGATTTTCTACGGCCGCTGTCTCGCTGGGTACAGTAGTGACTATTACGGACCATCATGCTCTAGCACCCTCACTGGCGGGGACCAGGGGAATCTGTGGGACTTGTGGGACTTGACTTGGAGGCTTGATACCAGGCGTGCCAGGCAAATACTTGCTTGATTCTACGGAGATAGGGGAGTCAGAGCCTACGGGACGTAATTGGGCACTACAAAATGGCGGCCTTAGGCACCAACACCTGTATGTATATAGTATGCTGCATGGGCCTTCGAAATTCATCATCATTACCCAGCGTTATACAGCTGTATAGGCGGTTCATCTAACAGAGTCCATTTTTGACTTGCTATTCACCCAAGTCTATCTTCTTTTTGGAGAAAGCAGCCAATAATCTCACGGATCCTTTTGAATATCAAGGATTTACTCGATGTCGTCTCCCATGGTACCCTGGAGGCCAGTGGTAAATACCGCCTGGAGGTTGCTTAGGTATCTGACTACGTCTGATAACACCTCCTTATGGATCGACCTTCCCAGTGTGAAGATCCATGATGTTGAGACATCACCAGAGAAAGCAGCGCGGACGTTGAAACATCTGCTCAAGGCAAACCATATTAATAACGCTTTACTATACAATGATAACATGTTCCATAACCATGTGCCGCATGGCTTGGGATCGGCATACATCATGGGTGCGACCTCTGAGCATCTGGATATGTTCTACACCGATGAAATAAAGGACCTCGAGCCATGGAAGGAGTCCCCTGTGGAAATCACAGACAAGGACTGGCGTAGTTTTCTTGGTGAGGGAAAGTACTGCAGAGCATATATCGACTTCTTTGAGGATGAGTTGGCGTTGAAATTCCACTATGACTGGAAAACCCTACTTCAAGAATTTCTGTACAGCGGGAAAGAGCCATTGATTAATAGTATGATTGGGGGACGTAAGTGACTTCTTGTGTCTGGAAAATGTGTTGCTAATCAATTCGAAAGTTGGCCATCCTCTGATTCACTTAGCATATGCTTACGAGCTAAATAGCAGAGAGGTGGGCATTGAGGCAATTGCAATGACAGCATCCAACTATAGCTTCCTCCATAGGTATATGGATACCCCATCCTACACCAAACCTTCGACATATACAACTACCTCGCCCCTTGAGATTTTGCATAAGATACATAGGGATCAGAGGTTCGACGGTATATCCAACCACCGTGGTGCTGCCTCCCTAGCACAGCTGTTCAACGAACACGAGGATCTCATCCTGGACCACTGGAATGCCTGGACCATCGAAGATCCGAAGAAGCAATTCCAGGAAGCCCAAGAAGCTGCGATTGCATTGCTAGTGCATACAGTCGATCCAGGCACACATGCCTATGATTTCTTCTTACTGCATCTAGTCACAACTAGCAATGCAATCAGAGTCCTACTGCCATTCATACCCAAAAAATTTCATATCAACCTACTCAGACAATGGTTTCTGCTGGTCGTAACCATGTATGTTACCCAATCACGGCCAAAGATCAATACAGATGTTTCCGGAAAGCCAACCAAACAATGGAACTATATCGACCATAAGACTCTTGATAGTCCGTGGTGCCTGGATTCGCATTTTATCAAAGGTGATGCTACTCTTTCACCTTGGTTACTATCTGCTAACGAAGATGTAGGCTTGAGAGCCATAAAGGAAGCAGCATTTACTTGGGGGGATGTTCATGAATGGTATTTAGCAGCTGCTATCAAATTTGCCGACGGTTTTGGTGGATGGACAGGCTTCGGCGTAACACGTGACGCGGCAGAAGACGTATCCTAAGCACAACGATTCTAAGCACCTAACAAGTAGTCATGAAGAGTATTGCAGTTGTACATCGAAACGGATCATTGGGGCTTCTAGCTCAGCGGTAAACCTATGTGGCGCAGTATTGACCTGCTGTGGCTTAGACCGACCCATGTCTCAACGTGGCTACTTTGAGCCACTTTCCTACAGACATGGTTCCAAGTCTTTTGGAAGTGCTGAATCAATGATTAACAAGTTTTGATCTTCACTATGTTCTGACTACGAATGCAGCTGAACAAGCGACGTAATTTTCAAGCATTGATTCCGACGTCACACCATCTTATCTGGGTATTTAAACTGCCCCCACTTCAACCCCTCCACATTTCATCATCAATCACCAACAAACCATCAAGAAGATGAGCGACTTCCTTCCTCCAAGTGGTCCACCTCCACCAAGGGTGCCAGAGGGATGGAAGGCTCAATGGAATGATCAGTACCATGAATGGTAAGGTCGTTCAAGCGTAGCACTCCAACAAAGCTGATAAGGACTCACAACAGGTTCTACGTCAATCTCTACACCAAGAAATCTCAATGGGATAAGCCAACTGAGCCAGTCCACCCACCTCATGAAGGCGATGCACCACTAGGTCCACCACCAGGCTACAGTGGTCGTGGCACTTCTCCTCAACCTCACGACTCCAAGACCAACCCTTATCCCACAAGCGCCAACGCGTCTTCCTCCAACGTCGAATCCGACGCTGCACTCGCCGCCCGCCTCCAAGCTGAAGAAGACGAACGCTCTCGGGCAAACTCAAGTCGAGATGCCTTCCAAGATTACCAGAACACGCCTCTGCCCTCTGGCTCCTCTTCTGCTTACCCTCAAGAACTCCCACCAAGAGATGCCAAATCCAAGGGTGGTTTCTTGGGCAAGCTTCTAGGCAAGGCTAGTGGATCTGGTGTTCATCAATATCCGCAGCAGGGTGGTTATGGTCAGCAGGGTGGATATGGTCAGCAGGCTGGATATGGTCAGCAGGGTGGATATGGTCAACAGGGCTACGGACAAGGCTATCCTCAACAGCAGTACGGTGGTTATCCTCAGCAATACGCTCCCCAAGGCTATGGACCACCTCAGGGCTATGGAGGAGGATATCAACAGCGACCTCAGAAATCGGGCATCGGTGCTGGTGGGGCTGCGGCTTTAGGCGCTGGAGGTGGTCTACTCGGAGGTGTGCTCTTGGGAGAGGCATTGTCAGGTGTAAGTGTACAATACTTCAGTCTTGGCCGCTTGAGATCTAACTATACTAGGGCGATGAAGGAGGTGGAGATGATGGAGCTAATTATGATAGTGGTGGTGATTTTGGCGGCGGAGACGAGGGCGGTGACGATTTTGGAGGTGGCGACTTCTGATCCGTTGCGGATATGAATAGCTGTGTGCATGATGTAGTGGCATATGAAGGCATAAACATTGCTGGGAAATGGCATGTTCTCAATCGATAACCATGGATAGCAATGGCATACGCTGCATTTACATTCATTGTGATCTTCTAAATCTGATAAACACATGCTAGGAGGGCAATTTGTGCCTGCAGATGTAGCATGGATCGAGGCAAGGCATGCCGCTCTTGCAATGTCCGAAAATTATCCAGTGATGGGTGGGTCGATAGCAGGGCAAATGCAGCCATGGTCATACAGTTGAGCCTATTATTGTTGTAGATTTCACCTGACTAATCTCTTTGTTGATAAAGAACAAGCCGCCGTAGCAGTCCACGGAGCTTGCAGCCTATCGATGTCATCCAGCTTTGTAACTTCAGTACATGACCAAGATGACGACCTGCAATCTGTCACTCTCGGCTGATGAGGCACAGCGAAAATGCGATTATAGTATATCGCAGTGGACTTTCCACTGTACGATGACGGGTTTCGACTGCGGTCGATGCGACGTGCAACAAAATGTCATTTGCACGTGTTTGTAAAAGTCGTCATTGGCCTAGGTTTGTCCGATGCTCAGGTACCGCCTTCTTCTTTGAGACCAGGAGACTCATTGTCTTGAGCCCAGGCCTGTCTTGTCGAGTTTGTCTGGGAAACGCAGTAAGAGCAATCCTCTATTGTCAAATGTGTTAACGTGCCCAATGATGATGATGGCTTCCACCATGTCGGACCGAGTTGTGCTTCCCGCAACACTAAGGCCATTCCACTATGAGCTCTCCATCTACGTTGTTGAGATGGGTGGAAGGTTCACATTCCATGGGACTGTCAGGATCCACGCAACGGTCGCCCATAAATGCAAAGAGATCTTACTCAATACGAACGAGCTCGAGATCCTCAGTGCAGAAGTCCAAGGAGTCAAGCCTAGGGATATCATGCATGATGACGCCTCACAGAGGCTAACACTACTTCTCGAAGAGCCTTTATCTGTGTCTGATGAGATTGTCATTGCCATCAAGTACCAAGGGGTCATCAATACCAACATGACTGGCTTTTATAGGTCAAAATATAAACCTGTGGTTCCTCCAGCTGCTTCTGTTCCCATGGTTGATGACTACCACTGGCACTTCTCTACTCAATTCGAAGCGTGTGAAGCTCGGAGAGCTTTCCCATGCTTCGATGAGCCCGCTCTGAAAGCGACTTTTGAGCTAGAGGTCGAGCTGCCCGAGGATCAAGTAGCTTTGAGCAACATGCCTGTGAAGACTACCAGAAAAGGCAAGCAAGGTTTGCAAGTCGTTAGCTTTGAGCGGACACCCAAAATGAGCACATATTTGCTCGCTTGGGCGGTTGGAGACTTTGAGTATATTGAGACATTCACCGAGAGGAAGTATAGGGGAAAGCCTCTTCCGTACAGGGTTTATACAACGCGAGGTTTGAAAAGCCAGGGACAACATGCTCTTGAGCATGGCCCAAAGATCATCGACCTCTTCTCAGACCTGTTTGAAGTGGAGTACCCACTGCCAAAGGTTGATATACTTGCTGTTCATGAATTTGTGAGTACATTGCCTAACGTCTGGAACCCTCATACATAGGCGATGACCTATATTACGCACGGCTTTGAGTTTATTCCAGTTTCTATCCTCCGACTAATATCTGTATAGACTCACAATGCTATGGTATGTTGTTCAAGAATGGCGAGCTTTCGTTCATAGAGTTTTATTGATTGTTTGCAGGAGAATTGGGGTCTTGTCACGTATAGGTATAGGCTCTGTCCCATGTATACCTTGCGGCCAGCTGACCAGTATTGCACAGGGCGTCTAGCGTGCTATTTGATGAGACAACCTCGGATCAGAAGTACAAGAAGTTCATCGTGTATGTTTTAGGTCACGAGATGGCACATCAATGTGAGTTAATATCTCTCGGAGTTCGATTCCTTGATACAGAAGCTTTGAGAAGGCCATTGCTCTAGAATGTCCTAGTGCATCAAGAACGTCCGAAACATACTCTTTTCTTCTTCAGCTGACTCACTTCCTACTGAGATTGGCAAGACTGACTCTGAGATTGTGCATATTAGGGTTTGGCGATCTGGTGACCATGGAGTGGTGGTCAGATCTGTGGTTAAACGAAGGGTTTGCAACCTGGGTTGGGTACCTCGCAGTAGATCATGTCCACCCGGAATGGAATATTTGGGAAGACTTCATCTTCGAGTGTGGAGATAAAGCGTTGTCACTGGACTCCTTGCGAAGTATGCATTGGCACTCAAACAACCCTTGACGATCCAAGCCCGAAGTAACCTTTAGCATAGGCTCACATCCTATCGAATTACCGTTGAGAAACGCCATCGAAGTCGATCAGGCCTTTGACGGCATCAGCTACTACAAGGGCAGCTATGTGATATGCATGCTAGCTGAACATCTAGGTCGAGATACCTTCTTAAAGGGTGTCTCAATCTACTTGAAAAGACATGCATTCGGCAGTGCTAAGACTGACGATCTCTGGGCTGCTGTGAATGAAGCCTCGGAAACAGACATCAAAGCTCTGATAGATCCTTGGATCCTAAAAATGGGTTATCCAGTCTTGACCGTGGCTGAAGAACCTGGACAGATCAGCATTCAACAGAAGCGATTCCTATCCAGTAAGTCCTTCGAACGCTCATTTCCACACTCAGCTAAGTCTTTATAGCTGGAGATGTTACGCCTGGGGATGACACCACGACCTGGTGGATCCCCCTTGGCCTTCGAAATGGGACCGAACTGTCCAAAGGTAGCCTGATAACAAAGGAAGACACGATTCGAGATATCAACGACGAATTTTACAAGATTAATGCCGGCACTGCTGGCTGCTATAGAGTTAACTATCCTCCGTCAAGGTTAGTCAGACTAGGAAAGCAGCTTGACAAGCTTACTGGGCCAGACAAGATTGGTAAGGATGTCGCTTTTGTGTTTAAGACACCTACTAAAAAGTGTAAAGGTTTAATCAACGATGCCAGTGCACTTGCATTCGCAGGTGAAGGAACAACACCAGCACTCCTTGCCTTTCTGCAAGGTTTTACCTACGAAAGTAGCTATTATGTCTGGCAGACGCTAATCACAGCGCTTGGGAAAGTACAGTCGATCTTCTCCAAAGATGTCGCCTTGGCGCAAGGCCTCGACAATCTGCTACATGGAATTATAAGTCCAATGGTCGCAAAACTAGGCTGGGAGCCTTCTCCCAATGAGGAATATCTCACAACCCAGCTTCGTTCTCTCCTAGTTCTAACAGCTGGTCGTAGCGGTGATAACAAGTCAGTACCTACCTCTCTGACGCCCTCTCACTGGTTTACTGATCACTCACAGAATCATTGAAGAAGCTCTTCGCCGCTTCTCCCGCTACTCCACCCACGACGACACAAACGCCATTCCCAATAACCTTCGAGGAACTATCTACACCATAGTAGCCCGTCACGCCACCGAAAAGGAGTATGATATCCTCACCTCCGAGTTCCGCAGCACGACCCTGCTCGGCGCCAAAGAGACCATTCTCCGCTCGCTCGGCTCCATCCAATCACCGTCTCTAATACGAACACATATCCCATTTCTCTTCACTGATGTGGCATCATCGGATATTCACTTCGGCATAGAGTCTCTAGCTGACAACCGTTTGGCTTGTGACGCGTTGTGGCAATATATCCAAGAGCACTTCGACGAGATTAAGCGGAAATATGGGACGAACGCGCTGGTCTTCGATAGACTGCTATTGATGTCATTGAGGATGTTTAGTGAAAGGGAAAAGGCAGATGAGATTGAGCAATTCTTTGAGAAAAGGGACACGACGGGGTTCGAGAGGACCATTAGCATTTTGGGAGATACTATTCGTGGGCGAGCGGATTATAGGGCCAGAGATCGGGAGAGGCTTTTGGAGTGGTTGAAGGCTGGAACCTATGCCTAAGAAGAATTTGATAGAGCAGCTATGGGGCGAGCCATGGGGGATAGAGGATTGCGATCGAAGGATCGCCGGAGGGAACGAAGGGCAGTTGGTCAATGATGATAGAGCATTGTAAGTCAGCAGGTATGGTGATTGCAGAACCTCGACTTAGCATTGCATCGAGCACAGCACATGCATTTGGGCTTCTCAGAGGGAAAAGAAATAGGAACAATATATCACAGCACCAATCGAGTTTTACATCCCCCGTCTCCTTTCTTTCTATCAATCTGTCTTCGTCTTCGTCTTATCTAGATTTGGGGTTGATTACTTATCTAGGCCGCCCTGGCCCACATCATTTCCTGGCAAGTTCATCAGCGGCCACAAGGAGATCCAAGCTCCTTACATGTTTCACGCACGCCTGCATTAGTGAAATTCAGATGTGCAACAGAAAGATGAAGGAATGCAAGGTGCAGCTTGGGCCATGTATGATCGAGGGGGTGCATAAGTCAAAGCACGGTCCTGATACGGCATGGCTTTGAAGAGCAGTCCACAACAAATACAGTACAAAGGGATCCGAAGTAGTTATGAGAGCGATGGACTTCGGTATGGAGAAGTCATGGAACCGTAACACTCAGATGATAGATATTATGCTTTAGAAGCAGAAGCTATGCCAATGATTCGATGAGAATCTATGCGATTGAATGCCGGACTGGACTCGCCAAGTCTTGAAAACGACTGACAGAGTCGTGAAAGTCGTAAATGCCCAAATGCTACCATAAATCCTCAGAGTATGCTTTTTGGTGTTAGAATGTGAGGGTATAGATTCTAGAACGCCCACACCTTTCCAAAAGCCAAAGCTGGCCTCCTGTAAAGCGCCAGGTCAGTACCTCTCGTCGTCCTTGTCCAAGCCTTTCCCCTTCCCAGGCTCAAGTCGTCTTTCTGGCTCTCTCTTTCGCCTCTCCCGGCGTCTTCTCTATTCATTCCTAGTTCGAAATCCAATTTCCCAACCATTCCTCCTCTAAGAAGGCAGCTCAGCAACATGTTCCTGCGCCACGGCTGGCCTATCCCCCTTCTGCGTATCATCCATCTCGGCGAGATGCGGCGGCGGACTATTCGGACTTGTACTCCCACTCGCACTGATGACCCTATGATGACCCACGCCGCCATGTCCCTGCGGCGGAAGCTGATTAAAATGGCTCCGATCATACGGCTGTACATGCTGATAATAGGGATGCGTCTTATTTTGCTGTCCGTACGTGTAGCTCGCTCTGGCGCTCTTCTCATCACCGGTATACCCTAGACTTCCCGGCCTCTGCTGATAAGGCGGTAACTGCATTCCCATCCCGCCTTTGCCTGGTAGAGGGGCTGTCAAAGGCGGCGAGAGAGGAGGACTACCTGACAGGCCTGGACTCCCGGGCGGAGATCCCATCTGCGGAGGTGTTCCCATGAATGTCAGCCTCTTATTCACCGCGGCCGCTTCCTCGATCTGTGACTTGACGACTAGACGGGCGACAAGTGCAGCGAGACAGTCCTTCAGAGTTTTGCGGACGAATCTTGTTATGAGGAAGTTGCATTTCATTTCTACATCTTCGCGCAGATATAAGCCAGAAATGGGCGCACCAATACCTATTTCAGCGGGTTGAGTCGGCTCGTGGGGGAGGTTGCCGCAGAGTGTCCACTTCTCCTTCAGATCCAAACCCATGGGAGCGTAGCAGTGTGTTTGTAAGCCATTCGTAAGATCGTGGAAACAGGCTTTGAATGAGACTTTTCCTTTGTAGCCGGGAAAATAGGAGATTTTGTCGGTTATCTGTTGATGGCGAGAGAGTGGTTAGCCGCGATAGAATATTGTATTAGCCTATCATTGTATGCGGACAGGGAAGAGTTGCGACTTTGTAGAGACCAACGAAGGAGAGGAGAGGATGCAACGTACTTCGTACCAGGTAGTGTGATATTCTTCGGGTGTGGCTTCTGCGGGAGGTTTGGACAATTTGTGTCGTTCGTCGTGCGCTGGGTTGAGGTCGATCATGGCAAGATGGTCGTGTAGCGTATCGAGGACCACTTCTCGAGATACCCCGGCGGGGAGAGGAGTGATCGTCGTAAAGACCGTGCGTTTCGACATCTCTACTGTAGTTGGGATCAAGATGAGATTAATGATGGGGCTGTCTTTCTGCTATCTTTGACCATTATACCCAGATGATCACAGTATGGGAAGCTGTCAGCCGCAAGAGCCAAGTTGATTGGGCAGTGCCAGCGGAGACAGCGGAGAATGGGGCGGATGATGAAGTCCCCCAAGCCAAAATGCTCTCCTCAGCTCTTTCGGGACACTCGAATTCAGCTAATTAATAATATTCAGCTTCGTGCTGGATTTCTCATCCTGCCCAGGCGAATGGCGCACGACATGGCGCAGAGTCTTCTTATGTCAGACTCATTATCGGTCTATTATTATCGTCACTCGTGCCTCGTGGCATACTGTACGGTAGCCAAGAAGTGACAGTGGGATTAATGTATGCAAAACGTGCCGACCTGCCACTAAACGCGGTACTCGCGTGGAGTAGTGAGGTACAAAAGTCCTGTGCTGTTGAGACTCTAGCAACAGTGTTGTCACGAAGTAGTGAGAGCTCATATCTCGGAATGTTTCACAGCCGGCCGGGGGGCGATGCAACACTGCAACTGAGATTTGGGTTTGCCATAGCCATCGCGGACAGCTAGTCTCTACTTATCCTTCTCAAGTCCTCTATTTTGCTTTTGGAGTCTTCGGCTCTTGTTGATCCATGATTGCATTATCACTCTTGCCATGTCATCATGGTACATACAGGGTCTGGCGCTCTCTTCAAACGGGGAGGCGAAGGTTCCACTACTAGTGGCTTTCTGGACCGTAGGTCTCGGTCTCGAAATCGCAGAGATTCTGTCAAGATCCAATGAGCTTCATCCATGACCAGAAGCATGATAGGTTAGCTGGTATTAAAAGAAAGATTCAACCGAATGAAGAGCCAAATGTTTGATGCCAAGCGCCAGCTGTGCCTTATTGCTCTGAGTTTGTTGGTTAGCTATCCATCTGGGCTATAGCAGGCAGCGTTGATCGAAGTAATTGTGCGATCGTCCGAGGGCTATTGATTCAACATGGGTGGCAAATGACAAAACTCGAACGCTCGATTACTCCGTACACAAGCGCATCAATGCGAAAAGGGTACTCTTGATTTGAAGAACCTATACTATCCTACAACAGGTTGACATCGATATGTTTCATTCTAGACATCCCCTTTGAAGCATAGTATCTCTTTCATTTCCTTCGTATACTCCTTTCCTTCAGTCTTCTCCCACTGCTCCCAAGCTTTAGCCCAGACGTCCATCTCTTCCTTCGAAGCCATGCCAAAGGCCACAGCTGACTCCGCTTGGGCACCAGTCACCACGCTCAGCATGCTTGGGCTTTGCATCACGTTCTTCGTCAATACAACGCCTTTGCCACCGTCAGACCCAAAGCCAGCGCCTTTGGCCCAGGTCTCAAGCATGTCTCCAGCATCGGCATGGCCCCCAATTGTCTCAGCTGTTCTGGAGAAGAATGCGCGAAGCTCAGGGAGATCTGGTTTGAGCGACACAACATTCTTGAAATTGACTTCCCTGCAAGCAACGATACCTCCAGGCTTGCAGATGCGATAGAATTCTTTCATGGCAGTCTGGGCGTCGGTTACATGTACAAGCAATTGATGGCAGTGAACTATGTCGAAGGAGTTGTCCATATATTCTGCAAGCTTGGTAGCGTCACCAACGACGAATTTTAGATTCGGTATCTCAGAGGATGGAAAAGAGGCCGAAGCCTCAGCGATAACGGCAACGGAGGCGTCGACACCAATGGTCTGACCCTGGGAAGCTAGCTTGGCTAAGTCTGCTGTGATTCTCCCGGGACCGCAGCCAACGTCGAGTATGTTGGCTGAAGGACTGATATGAGGGACGAGGTAGCCGCAAGATGTCTCTGCTGTCCTCACGCCATAGAGGTTGATGATGTTTGGGTCATTTGCCTTGAAGTGCTTATATGACATTGTGCAAGACTAAGCTACAGTCAATCAGCCTAGTCCAGGGCAATAGAGGTTTACAGTGTCTCGAAACTATACTTACTGTGTCGAGATGCAGCCGTAGGTAATGACACTGCGCATGCGTAAAAGCAATGAATATTAGAGATAATGAACAAAGGGAAAGCTCGAAAAGATCAGAACGCAGAGGTTGCAAGCGTACAGTAAGCAGAAGCCTTGAAGAGCAGGCTGAAGGTCCCCACATGCTGTAAGCAGACAATTGTACCTTGACTTACTCTGAAACTGTTTCGGCAGCACAATCATCCCTTGACGACTACTCATGATACCTTAGGAGAGCCTGCGTACAAGCAATGAAGCACTTGATGTATGGATCGACGTGATGCAGCATCAGAAAGGGGCATAAAGATAATAATCTGGAGGAGCTCGGAATCGTGCCTGAACTTTAGACTTATAACCGCAAATCCATTCTACTGTACCATATACATTTCAAGAGATCGATACCAATAGAGATCATGGACTCTTGAGTCTCTCCTCAGACGAGAGGAGAGCGAGGAGAGCCTTTGGAGGTTCGTGTCGCGTAGAAGCGGCGGCGGGAGTGTTCGTATCAGTAACGGGACGGTGAGAAGCCGAAGATTTGCCGTCCTCTCTAAAATAATCTTGAAGGAGTGAATTGACAACTATCACAGTTGACGGCTTGCGGCTGTCATACATACAAGACGCACGCTGGGGGAAAATAGTACTCAGTTGTAAAGTCTGACATGCCGATACAAGTCTGGAACGGCTGCCTCCATGGCGCCTCCAGCAAAGCGTCAAAAACGCAATGTCGTCACCTCTTCTGACTCCTCCGAGGAGGACCAGAAACCGCAGCCTAATAAGAGGACCAAGACCCGACTGATATCCCTTGTTTCCTCGCCGCCCGTCTCTGCAGCAAAGCCTACAGCTTTAATGCCGCCAGATGACAGCGAAGAACCACTGCGAAATCGAAAGCAACCACGGCCTAAAACTGCGAATCACCCTCACAATGCTGCACCAATCTACCTTCCTCAACACAACCGTGGGAGGACAAGTAGCAAGAGCGCGAGCAACAGTCCTGAGAAGTCGAGGCAGAAGGCCAAAGTCGAGGAGAAGGTTAAAAGCGGCAACCTGCTCACGTTCTTTACCAAGCAAGTTCAACGACAGCAAGCTGAAGGCAGTAGGTCAATGCTTACAGCAAAGCCGAGAACAAGGTTGGCAAATGGTAAAGGAACGAAGATCGAGGATCACGATGTCATCTCGGATGATAATGTGGATGAGAGTGGAGCACAGGCGACAAGCCTGGTGGGATTAGCGGAGAAGAAGCGTGGGACAGGAATCAATGCTTTGACGGACCATGCAGAATCTTACTCCTCGAGTCAGAGGTTTGTAAAAAAGCCAAAACCTCCGCCACTGATTACAAGGAACGAGGACGATATGAGACCTTGGGCAGATCGGTTCGGGCCTGTCAACCTCGAGGAGCTGGCTGTACACAAGAGGAAGGTTGGAGATGTCCGAGCTTGGCTCGAGAATGTCATGGCTGGTCGGATGAGGCAGCGCCTACTGCTTTTGAAAGGTGCGGCCGGGACTGGGAAGACGACAACTGTGCAACTACTGGCCAGAGATATGGATTGTGGTGTACTGGAGTGGAGGAATCCAGTAGGCTCAGTCGCTGGTTCTGATGGGTTCCAATCAATAGCAGCACAGTTTGAGGAATTCATGGGTCGAGGAGGGAGGTTTGGACAGCTGTCGCTACTATCAACAGAGGGGAAGCCTGGCACAGACATCGAGGCCAAGCCTCTGGACCGTCGGAAACAAATCATCCTGGTAGAAGACTTTCCAAATACATTCACTCGATCTTCTACCGCCTTGCAGTCTTTTCGTTCTAGTATCATCAATTATCTCGCTTCGAATACACCGCCGCTTACAATGTTCAATGATAATAAAGCTGCTCAAGAGCCTGTGACACCTGTAGTGATGATAATATCGGAGACATTGCTGAGCACAGCTTCCGCATCTGCAGACAGCTTCACTGCTCATCGTCTTTTGGGTGCAGAGGTTCTGCAGCACCCGGGAGTAGGTATTATCGAGTTCAATGCTATGGCTCCGACGTTATTGGCCAAAGCTCTCGAGCTTATTGTACAGAAGGAGTCAAGGAAGTCCGGTAGGAAGTCGACACCAGGTCCATTGGTGCTGAAAAAGCTTGGCGAGATTGGCGACGTCCGAAGCGCTATCGGATCATTGGAATTTCTCTGCTTGAGAGGCGATGTGGACGGCAACTGGGGATCTAAAGTAGCATTTGTCAAAACGAAGAAGAGCAAAGAGGCAGTACCGTTAACTAAAATGGAGGAACAGTCTTTAGAGCTGGTGACTCGACGTGAGGCCAGTCTGGGAATCTTTCATGCTGTTGGCAGAGTCGTCTACAACAAACGCGACGACCCAGCAGAAAGTTCGTTGCAACATCAAGCCGTAGAACGTTTACCAGGATTCTTGTCCCAACACTCAAGGCCAATGAAATCACAAGTGCCGGTCGATGAGCTTATTGACGAAATGGGTACTGATACTCAAACCTTCATCGCCGCACTGCACGAGAACTATATCCTCTCCTGCGAAGCACCCCCAAGCGCAATAGATATCAGCACTATCGACCACATCAACAGCTGTCTCGATTTCCTATCAGATAGCGACCTGCTATCCCCGTCGTGGGAAAAATCCTTCGGCTCGTCCTTGAACGGTACAGCTGGTGATATCCTGCGCCAAGACGAAGTAAGCTTCCAAGTCGCCGTTCGCGGCCTCCTCTTCTCGCTTCCACATCCAGTGAAGCGAAGAGCACCGCCAGGCAGCTCAAGTAGACCAGGCAAGGGTGGAGATCCTTATAAAATGTTCTATCCTACGAGCCTCAAGCTATGGAGAGCGAAAGAGGAGATGGAAAGCACCCTCAGTCTTTGGGTCACGAAGCTTACAAATGGAGAAGGCCATAACATGCAGTCCGTTACTGCAGAAGCTGCAGTCTTTGCGAGAGCGAAACCAGGTTCTATCGAGAGTTGGAAGAATGCCAGCGGTCCACCGCCGGCCAGCTCCAAGCCTGTACAAGGCAAAGAGAGTGAACCCGATAATGCCTCGCCTCTGCTATCCATTGCATTCTCAGCAAGGAAGGAAATGCTTATCGAACGCTTACCGTACATGACTCTCCTAGCTCGCTCTAGACGCCATACAGGCTCAGCATTTAGTATTAGAGAGCTTGAGAAGATCACGTCATTCCATGGTATTGATGGACCTTCTGAAGATGTACCTGAGGAAGCAGACAATGGTGCCATTGATGGAGAAGAGAATTGGGCTACTGATAAGCCTATTGAGGGGTCCAGTCCCCGGAAGAAAGGTTTGGTGGTCAGGGAGAAGGGTGATGTGAGCGGGCTGCCGATTGCACAGCCGCAGCAGAAGCTGGTGTTGAGTGATGATGATATTGAGGATTAAAAGATTCACATCTCTTAGAGCGAGTTCGGGAGCTTTTGTTGCAATAAATTATCTGAGAGCATAGGTAGCATCTGCTGTGCTTGTACAGAGAGCATGAGCGTTCAAAGATACGGAGCAGGGGCATATTGACATACCATCATCAAGATTACATTTCAATGCACAATATACCATTATGCAGGGCTGTGACAGTCGACAGTGTGAATGTTAGCATTACTGTTCTCCTATGGTCCATCGCACCATCGCTACGCGCATGCTCTATACTCTACGCCGGATACCATCGCTATGCATGCCAGTATCAAACATTGCGAAGAACACACAGTTTTCCACCCACCGCTCACATCAAGACCGTCCTCTTCATTTCAAAGACCCCCCCTTTGACGCCCTATGCGGAAACTCATCCTCCAACTTCAACCTCACCAACACGTTCATACTCAACAGCTCCTGAATCAGCAGCTTCGCCGCATACGGCATCGTCATTCTCGTGACCCCCCTCGTACTCTTACAAGTCTGACACCAACCTCCATATCCCATGAGTCCACAGACTTCACAGATATCCACTTGATGCGCATCACTACAGGTGTCACAGGCTCTTGAGCAGCTTTATTATCATTGAACATTGTAAGCGGCGGTGTATTCGAAGCGAGATAATTGATGATACTAGAACGAAAAG
>Ga0068631_100029_pt1 | contig 39970 bp, 45 predicted proteins | sample InSIn5gowninarea_2_FD_77434 | JGI IMG/M metagenome (GOLD analysis project Ga0068631, IMG submission 77434) | Clean room microbial communities from NASA Spacecraft Assembly Facility at Jet Propulsion Laboratory, Pasadena, California, USA -... ...
ATCTTCTCAATAATCAGTTCGTTTCCTAAGTCTTGTTTACTCCTTCTCTTCCTCCCTAGAAGCGGCCACGAGCAAGCCAGTGTTGGCGGACAAAACATCGATGTTGTTTTTGATGATGCATGTCGTTGCGGAATGTGGGCACGCAGGTGTTGCTTCGTTATCGAGCGATACGAAACATGCTAATTTTGGTTTAAATTCGGTAAATACTTTGTCGAGATGGTGTTTAGATGAGTAGAAAGTCCCAGCAGTTCTCAATCATAACCTCCCTCCAGTGGATTTCCGTCAGTCTTACTTGCGGTGTCGAGCCATGACCAACATTCGTGTTCAGTGGCGGCAGAGGTGAATTGCTGAGTGGACTAAGAGCTCCTGCTGTGATCGGTGTGGCCTCACAAACAGTGGCAGACAAAGAAATATCGTCGTTTCTTCTCCAGCACTCTTGAAGAACTTTAATCATTCTCCCAAAGTTGCCATGCTTACCACTAATGCCCATGGCCTCGGTTCGCTCAACTAAGACTTTGCGCAATGGCGACGTGGGTGTCGAGCAGAAACCTGCAATGAGCAGAGGCCATACTAGGAATCGGTCGTAGCCGTCAGTTCCACTAGGAATGAACGCCAGCATGTCAGTAATGCTCTGCACCAGATTACCTACTTGTTGATTGTAGCGGTCGAAACCTGGCACAATTGAACACAGATGCAGGCGGACTGCTTTGCGAAAGATGGCCGTAATGTTCTTCGATAGCTGGCGAGGACGAATTGCGCCGGAGCTCGAGTAGGGATGTTGGATTACCTCGTCAGGAGACTCGGTAGCATTGAGTTGTTGACCCAAAGATTCCACATGCGAGCAGACACCCATGTCGTCTAGTCGCTTGTCAAGTCGTAGTGAGTCGAGGCACGCGACCTCGGAGAGAAGGTACATTACATTGTCTTGGCATCCCATGAGCTCTGCCAGACCGGTGCTACCGGCGGCAAGGTGTCGGTTTCGGTACGTGTCGGCGAACAGCGGAGATCGGCCCATCATTGTGGCACCAAGAATGTCAATCCATGCTGTTAATGTCATGTTGAAAGGAGGATGCGCATCATGTGCTTGCGGTGGTAACTGCTCGAGCATGGTCGGTAAGTTGAGTTTCCTCACTAACTCAGAAGCGGCCAGGAAGTGTTGGTGCCAGGGAATATCCCTTTCTGTTTCATCGGCGTGGCCGGTAATACACTGAAAGGAGATCATACCAAGTGTCGCTTCCAGGACTTGCAGGTGGTTTGAATCAGCGCCGAGGCTGCCTACAACTTGTTGAACGAAAGCGAACTTGTGTCGAATGATATCGCCGTCCACGTTGCTGGTTGTGTTGAGTCCAAGGGATTTCAAGTGAATTGCTGCTGCGCTCAGACAGCAATGGAGGTATGCTTTGTTGGTTTCAAGGGCTGGCAGGATCACATCGGACTTGACAGACCCATGTTGATTAGCTTCGAGGATTGGAAAGACCATTGGCAGCACATTCTCAATTAGGTGATTGAGAAGTTCTTGATCACATTCGTCCACATCGATATTTGCTGTATGAGTGGCTTGTGGCAGTTGCGGACCATGCGAAAAGTCGAAAAAGTTGAAATCAAGCTCCTCCTCATTGGTCCAGATTTCAGTCGGAGTTTCAAGGTGGCCTTGGTATACAAATTCGTCACCCGTGAATGACGGAAGCACTGCGTGAGGTGGAGGCGGTACAAATGTGTTGAAAGTTGAGATTGATGAATCACGTCGAGTAGGAATGTCATTCACAAACATTTGACGCTCCGTTCTTACGTCGACCTCGTAATAGCCTGCACTCTGCATGTCTGGATGAGGGAAAGGTGGCGCATAATATTGGGCTGCGTGAGGGTCATAGTAGCCGGGAGTACCAGCAAACGTCGGATCAATGGCGGCGTCGTCGAGGTCATCGTCCGAATCCTCCGAACCTGATCGCTTATGAGAAGTGTATGCATCCTGATACATGTTAGGCGGTCCCATGGATTGTCTCATGTTAGGTGGCATTTTCGAGGTCTCCTGGAGTGTCGCCTTCTCGGTTGTCTTAGTTCGTTTGATGATCCCCTTGATTAGGTCCTTCTGTTTTCTCCGGGTGTCATTGTTGCTCCACCATATTGGTCGTTTGTATTCGCATTCGAGGCCAAGGTTGCGGCAAGCCTTACAGCGTGGCCTCTCTTCTGAACACTTTTTCCTCCTCAGTCGACATGTAAAGCAGCCTATCACCAATTAGTGGCACGCCCTACACGGTGGAGAGTAGTCCGTACCTGAGCGAGATCTTCTATGCATTTTGGAACTCTTGGGTGAGGTGGGTTTGCTCTGTGCTTGCGCTGATGTCTGTTCTGTGGATTGTGCCATGTTGCAGGAAATATGTCTATGTGCTTGTTCTAAATCAAAGTAATACTCAAATCAATTGAGAAATTATGCAAGGTGTATCGCAAAACGTAGAGGGACCAGCCTGGTAAATCGAAGTGAGTCGAGACGGCCACAGCGTCGTAAAATTAAATATTAAAGAGAGAGTAGGCAAAGGCAGACCAGCTGTCTATGCAAGTATCGAAAGGACAAAGCAAACGACGACGTTCCGGCTGATGTAGCGGTCGTGTCTTGGAAGAGCAGGAGCAGGTGGGTGGTGGTTTTGCAGCAGATGAGACTCTATATGGAGGTATCAATCGCGGAAGTTCTTGCATATGCAGGTGTAACGGAGGAAGAATCTATTTTTGTCTCGATAGCAAAAAAGCAGGAGAGGCTCGAAGGGGAAAACTGTTCAAGCGCGCAAGCAGGACGTGATTGGATCAAGATGCGAAATAGTCGAGTCGGACGAATGAGAGGGACATGTTGAAAAGATGTAGATAAAAATATCGCGCCTGTTGGCCGACTGAGAGGCGCCATTTGCTGTCATGTGGGTGATGATGCTCTCGACGAAGGTCAAGCAGGTCGTGAACAAGGTCTGGAGGAGGTCGGCCATCGATAGCCACCATAGAAAGAGCTTGTAGCGCTGGTGGAGTGCAGATTCTAGTGCGTGGTGAGTCGAGAAAGGGAAGATGCGTCGTGTGGTTTGTCTGCATGAAGTCGAACGAGGTCAAGCCAAGCGATGTGGAGTCGCGTGTGAGTGGTAGGATACTGCGATCCCTGCTGGTAGGGCATCTGGATCTCCAACCTTAGCATTCATGATTGGCGCAAGGTCGACACCTGGGCGGTTGCGCTCTAAATTTGACTTGCGGCCTAGTGGAAGCTCCCTTGAGCTCTAAAACTACCCGCTAAACGACAATCCTTGGCCGTTGCTCATGCCGATTCGTGACTGGACTTCTTCCAGATCAGTGCTACATGTTCAAATCTCCAATGTTAAGAGTTTGATACGTGCACCTCAAGGGATTCGGCCGGCTCGCGATGGATCCGATTGCGCTTGTGAGATCAGACTGAGTACGACTTACACCGTACACGTGTACGATACCTATTATGTCTTGTGGTTGAACCACGGGTGATCATGTTTTGTCCTACAAAATATCAGATCTGTAGTGAAGATAGAGCAGCAGTAACATTTTCCCCAAGGCATCACAGATTCACCAGTAACCCCGCTGGAGCTCGTCACTCACTGCATTGGCATGTGCCATTGTTGAGTGGAGGCAAGTCTCCCAAGTCACAAAGTTCTTATTGTACCAAGTACTCCATAATGAAGATCTACAACTGCCTTCCGATAGGTCAAATCTGGCACTTTACACTTTTTACTACTGTAGATAACCACAAAAGGATGTCAACCTCAAGTCTACAGTAAGGTGATTTTCTAGCTCGTGGACAACGGAGGGGTAGCAAGACACAGGTAGAAGAAGCATAAAGTGCTCGGATTTCTTCACGTTGTCTGCCCACTGTCCGACGATTGACGGGCCCCCCCAGCTGTGTTCAATCGATTTCAGGTCGTATAAAATGGTTGAGAATTGACATCTGTCCCCAGTGCAACATGCAAGCCACAACACACGGACGAGAACAGGATCAGTAAACTCTCCCATCACCATGGCCGTCGTAGGCTTCTCACTGGTCGTCTCTATAAAGACAAATGACCCTGAGAGCATTTCATTGGTCGACAATGCTTGCTGTAGCGCCAGCTAACACTTCTGTGGCTTTTCGTCACACCCAATGGTGATGGTTATCAAGCTCATGCATTAGCTTGTGATATGGAGATCAATAGTCGATTTTTAGCGAGTGAAGCTTGAATGCACAGACCAACACGACCAGGAAGGTCGATCGTGTGAGAGGTCCCCATCTGCATGAAATCCCAAGCTTGAGCTAATCCACCGAGTGACAACCGCCTGCACCTTCACCATTGTCCTGTCTCCAAGAGATTCTGTTTATAGCACTCACAGAACTCTATCCAGTCACTTGCATGCCGAATGTTCTTTGAGATGTCGTCAAGTCACCCAAAACTCTCGCAGAATGTGAGTACCCATGGAGTTCGTTATCATGTCTGTCAGTCAAGGCAGTCAATTGGTCACGTCAAAGGCGTGCCTGATGGTCGGTGCGGAGGTGGCTGGCACGAACCTTGGCCAGTGCCCTAACCTTATGGCTAGCCTCGGCTAAAGTCGTGCTTGGAGGCCGATCCCGCTTGCAGATCGTGCGGTCGATCTGCCGTCCTTACTGTACTTCACCATTGTTTGGTGCTTTTGCATCGTGATACTGTACAGTACTGGAGGCCATCTATTAAAGATGTGAGCAGCTAGTTTCGGCACGTCTTGACCATTTCTTTGTGTTTATGGAGGCTGGAAGAGCATGTGGGCTTTATCTGGAAGATACATCATCAACGGATTCTGTACTCTATACACGATAGGTGCAGGTGACCGTTCGGTACCTCCAAATGGTACCCCATGACCATGGATTCCCTGGTTCGATTAAGAGTACTGGTGCACGGAGAGAATGGGGATGTCCTTTGCGGTAAAGCGTGACTGCTTGAGCCAGAGCTGTCCACAAGTCACAAGGAACGTGCAAGTATCCCGCCGGAAAAAAGCGGGTAACACAATTGAATTCCACATTTTCGGCGGTGGGTTGACCGCCTTGTCACGCAGTTCCACAACTGGTAAGGATCGTAGGTACCTACTGTACCTTGAGAAATGATGCCATTGAGTGGTGTTTGCGGTCGATTCCTGTTTTCTACACTCTTGATGGCCGATTTTGAAATTCATTTGTGCGAGTTCACATGCTGTACATACTGTTCCACTACTGGTAAGGAATACTTCTAGCTCGTCCAGGATGCCTGGGCTGTGATACACACCTTTCAACCACGGCTTCTGCATTTGGTATTCTGCAGAGTGATAGTGATGGAAGAAAAGCTAGCAACAATGGACATCACTTTGCAAACAGTTTTAGTACACCAGCATGAGCAGCACTGTACTGTACTCGTGACGCACGATGTTCGTGTTGAAGTCCACCTTCTGGGCCTCGATAATAATAGTGCGATGTCAGTACTTTATCAGAATTGATCTGCCAGGATGAGCGACCGTTTTTTTCGCCGCTGCTTGACAGGTGCAGAAGTCTACGAAAATCATTCTCGAAGCTGTCACGTCTTGTGGAAATGCAGTGAGAGGTAAGACTAACAATTCTCGATGTGCAGATCTGTATTTCGAAAATCAGGTACCAAGATTTCTGTATCCTCACCTATCAAGAGTTCATTGCACCTTAAACCTGCTTCCCATGCAGCAGTCACTGTATCATCATGTAGTGCAGCATCACCCTACATCAACGCAGCGTAGTGCAGACGATATTCGAATCGTCCTTGAAATCGATGCGTTCGATCACAACTGCGGCACTGGTTGGGATGATGTAGGCATGTTGATAGCGATTGCTCGTCATGTCTAGATGTGCCGTGATTGAATCCCATCCGTGGCCAGACTGCGCTGAACCAGAGAAAATACAACGCCCATTTGTTGAAATGAGGATGTGCGCGAATCATAAATGGTGGCCAGGAAATGACCAGACCCTTTTTCGGAAACTAAGGAGGTCGGCGAGGGGGGTGGTACGGCACGCACAGGTGGGAGTTCGGAATGATGCGAACCAATGGATAGTGGTCGATAAGAAGTCTGCAGCTCTTGGTTTATCCACCCTCGTAGTAGCAGGGCGGTAAGTCTTCTGGTTGGCGAGTCGGTAAGTCTCACACAATTCTCGTGCATGGCGATTGGAAGTATCCTTGTAGAGGATATTTCTAAATCGTCAGTGATCAACCAGTCCAAACCACTTATCAAATGCACCAGTGGTGAAGGGTCAAAATTCTTGCATTAGTTTTACTCCTTCAAGCTCCAGTTCTTGCATCTCGTGCTGCTTCTTACCGCCCTAGATACAGACCTGATCCACTCTTCAACTATTAACGACTTCGAGTTTCACTTTCTCCTCGCTGCACTCGCAATTCGTCACATTAAGCCAATTTTCTCATCCTTGTCGCGCCCGCCCCCATGCCTGCATCTAACGTGTATACATACCAAAGGTTGCCGCTTCCGTCCAGAATGTCGAGTCTCAGCGTACCTAATCGCTTTGTAAGTTTACCTTCACCACGTTACAAGATCATTCTTGTGTAAGAGCACGACAATGGACAGTGTGCTCGTGGAAGATTACTACTCTTCGGAGATGACCCAGAAGGCTTTTACACATTTGTCCATGTTTGGTCGAAGGACGAATGTGCCCAGGCCACTCTCGGAAGCCACGTTGATCCTCGATACTGATGATGAAGATGACCTGGAATCACAACCATCCAGTTTGGTATTCGACAGCGACACTCAATCAACACATTCCAGTCGCGATGGAGTGAAAACACCCTCAACAGCCGGCCTTGGTGGGTTCGATTTCCATTTCGACCCTAATCCAGTGAAAGGTCCAAGTGGCCCACACCTCTTCAGAGCAGCATCGACTAGCAGTTCGGAAAAGATTCTCAGTCTATCACCAATCCCAGTTCAAAAGCCGCAAACCCGACGAGTAACCTCTCTTAATGCTGCTGTCGCTCAGCTGGATGGATCGGAAGTTCGCAATTGGTCTCCTCGACAGGTTGCTAATTGGATGGCGGAAGCCGGCTTTGAACCTGCTGTGGTAGAGAAATTTCTTATTCACGACATCTATGGTTCTGTTCTGCTTGACCTGCAATTTGATGATCTCAAGGAGATCGATATTAGCTCCTTTGGTAAGCGGAGGCAAGTCATGTCATCTATTCAGCAACTTCGAACAAGCAGCAGTACACTCTCACTAAGAGCACCCGTACCTGTCAGCTCAACATCAGAAAAGCAACCTCAATCTCTATCTCGTGCTCCACGTCCAGACGAGGCACATGTAGTGACCACTAAACGAAAAACATCACGGCGTGGCCGCCACGGCCGACAGGCGGATGATATCTTACCAGCAGAGTCAGTGTCGATTGTCGCCATCGAGCAAGTCTTGCCTGAGCTACATACATGCACAAAGGGAGAGAACTGCCCCAAATGGCAGAGGCAACAAAGAAAAATACAGAAGATCACGCAAGACTTTGCGGAGGAGGTCAGCCGTGCTGAAGTGAAGTCTACAGTAGCTGTCTCAACTGTTGGGTCTTCAGATGTCCTCGGTCCGACTTCAGCTGCTCCTACACTTACTGCCGAACGACTCAACACCGTCGAGCCACGGGATCCTCAAGAGAGTGTACGCCAATTCTTAGACTTTCAGAACACCCATCCAGCTAAGAACCCGTCACCACCACCAGCACCATCCGCATTATTCGCAGTCAAATCCAACAATCTTCTACAAGGACTACCAAAACTCACCATCCCAATGCCAATAACACAACTCGAAAGCCCCGACCGAACTCCAATCTCCGCACTACGACATCCGACCCAAGTACAAGCACAATCAAAAGCCGCACTCCTAGACGACCCATACCACTACGGTGGCGTAGCATCCCCAGTCGACGTCTACCGAGTCGGCACCCCAATGTCAACGACTGACATCCCCGTCACCGCTATCCCAATAGACCCCTGCCAAAGGGACATATCCCAATCCGTTCCCCCCGAAATGCGCTACGGCACCACCCCAACCTTCATCATAGCCGAACCAATCCAACGCTGCAGTTCCACTCAAGCCGCCCCCCGAAGAAGACACTACTCCTTCATCCCCTCCATCACTCCAGTCCGCGAAGTCGAAGACACCACTAACAACCAAACCCAAACAACAACAACAACAACCCTGAAAACCGCCATCCCACCACCAATAGTAACGTCGGAAACCCACCTCTCCAACCACTCCGGCTACATGCGCAAGCGCGAACGCACGCGCCTCCTCCGCCACGAATGGGCAGACCACTACTTCAACCTCCACGGCACATCGCTCGACATGCACGACACTGTCACCAGCACCGAAGGTAGTCACGACTCCCGCGTCCTCGACACAATCAACGTAGACGACTACAACGTGCACGCCTACACCACGGCCAGCAGTTCGAAACTGCAAGCGGCATTTAAGAAGAGTCTTGGCGGCGGGAGTGGGACCAAGGAACCGAGTTTCGCTTTCACACTCATACCCGAAGACCAGCGCGACAAGAAAGTCCTTTTCTCAAGGTCCAGCGCGGGTAACCACCATTTTGCGGTGAATTCGGGACGGGACCGTGTGGAGTGGATGAGGAAGATTATGCTTGCGAAGGCGTTGAAGAAGAATGAGGCTCAGGCTTTCTAGACCTGTGCTGTCTGCGAAGCAGAGAAACGAGACTAAGAACTTTTTTTTACAAGCGATTACGAACGAATGCATCTCTTTATCAAAGATGTCAATGGCTCCACGGCCCCATCTGTCATATTATACACCCCATATACCCTACGTTACATACTCCAAACGTCAACAACGACATCAACGACTCTTACGACTTTCTTGCCTTCATACCATATCAGATCAACAGTGAAGGAAGAACCCCAGCAGAAAAGTCTCAACCTCTAGATAGCCTACACCATACATCTACCTCTTTGCCCTCAGTCAGTTAGCCAGCCAGCCAGTCAATCAGTGATACCCCCTATGAATACTTAGAACCCAAACGCCAGCCATGGCTTATGGCTGTAGCAGTTATCAGAGTTCATGAGTACCTAGATACCTAGATAGATACCTTACAGTAGCTCAAATGAAACCCATCTCTCAATCGAGGTGGTTTGCTTCTCCAGCAGCAGCACTTTCTGTTCTGTTCTTCACCACGTGTGAATAAGCAGTATCCATTTTTTGGTCACGTCACACGTCACGTCACATCACAAATTCGTAAGGTCATCGACTGTGATACTGTGTAGTGCAGTAAGCGCCGTGGCTTGCATGCACGTGCATACCTATGCATAGACTTGGAACATTTCACATGCGACCTCTTTCCGGCCTATTTTTGGTCGGGGTACGGTTTTGGGTTAGCATGAAACCTTTAGCGTGTTGGACTGAGAATGACGTCTGGTGTGCTTTGGCCTTGTGCTCGTTGTTAGCGTGGGCGCTTAGAGAGGATGATGCTGGTACTGATGCTGCGTGGGACATGGTATGATGCAAGTACTGTATGTGAGCATTTACTGTGCAGTATGAGTGTTCTCATTATTGTGGTGTTAGCTGCATTGTGAGGGCGATGTCTTTCCTGTACGTGCACAACTTGTGACCGTTGAGATGATGGAGATGAATTCAAGTCGCTTATGGCGTTACTGATGCTGCCGTGATTGCGAGTTGACGTGTTGAGACGCTTAGTATGGTGCGTGGGAGAAGGGGTGGTTGTGCACACATGTGTCCTACATGGTAAGTTATGACGGTACTGCAACTGCTAGCTTTTCTATCGATGTGAAATGTCTATTCGTGCTGGCAGAGCGGGTGATTAGAGGAGGATGGAATGGTGAGTCTAATTCACGAGAACTGAGAATGGTCGACACGTCCTTTTGGGAATGAAGGTCAGTGCCTTTGGCTTCTACTACCCGGTATGGTGCAACTGTCTGGTAGGGGTGCCCTGAGGCTGACACACAGATTCCTCGAATAGTCTACTCTTCCAGCACTGTCTTACTGTTAAGGAAGACCGAAGATACAGGCGCAATGAGCTTATTCGTAGAAGTGTTCAACTATGAGGAGAGAATTAAGTTGCAGAGGCAAGTTTGGGTACTGAAACAGCAATCTGCATGGTTATGCTGCTTCACTAGCTAGATAATGAGTTCGTGTCAGTCTGGCTGTTTGCGCAATCTGGTGTCTCTGGATGTATTGTTGCTCTCAAACCACAGATGTTCTATTTGAATCAGACTCTTTGCCCACGTCCTTGTCGTCTGCAGACTCGAAATGCTCGGGTCGGGTTTGAAAAGAGTCCTAGTCCTCGGAGACCGAAAAGCCACAAAGATTTACAGGCTGACAGTGTCAACACGTATTGCAACTTGTCCCGCAACTTCAGCATTCCTTCGAAAAGGGGCCAAGGTCAGCTTCCTGTAGCAGCTCTAGTTCCCTGGTGTCAGAATATACGAAGAAGAATTCTACACTCTCCGATAGTGGTGTTTGTATTTTTTCAGACCATTTGATACTCTGCACTTTTGCGACTTCACATATTGCTTATCCCGCTGCGGAGATTATTGTGGCTGTCTTCGGATAGGGTCTCGGAACTGTGAGATCGACTGGGTCCGCGACGGATAGTTTTGCCATTGTGATGTAACATCCTTGAACTCTTCTCTTTGTCGTACGAGCTCAGCTTCTCTTCTGGATCGATAGCAACTGCACGCAAAGTGGCGCAAACCTCTAGTCAGCTTTATACAAGAGCTTGATATGACGATTTCAGCAATATTACCTCATGAGAAGATGGGGGGTCGTTCTCCTGTCAATATTCAACATTGATGCTCGACCCTCTTTTACATCATCACCAGGTCGCGCACCAAGAACGATGTTTCCAGATGTGTCGACTTTCCACTTCGATATTTCAGTCGACTCACGCTTATGTGGAGGTTCCTGCTCTGAGGGCCACCTACCATGGGTTTCGTGAAATTCCAGCAATCGTAGGACGTCTTTCATTACCCAAGCTTCGCCCTCGAGCTGTGGCGGGACCTGCAAGGTGCTTGGCAAGATGCCACAAGCGTATTCAGGTTCTTGCCTCAGCCTCTCGAGTACCGTCAAGTCCCGGTACTTGATTGTCGGGTCTGCGTTGAGCTTAGTCAGGAGAATGAAGATGTCATAGACTCTCAAAACCCGATGAACAGTGTACAACCATACAAACATAAAGGTGCGTGGAGAAAGACCCCCAGGATGGAACAACGATATTAAACATTCCAACACTGCATAGAGAGGTGTTCCATGTCCTTCGTCCACACGGTCAATCAACCTCGGAGCATCTTTCAAACAAAGACAAAGCAGATACTTGTCTTTCTCAGTATCCTTGCCGTGTTCGATCCACAGAGACAACAAATCCGATCGACAAGACATTTCAGAATCGTGCTTGCAGCAGATAGGCAAATGTTGAATGGATTTCAACATAGTTAGGACGGAAGTCTCCAATTCGAGTCCGCCATTGACATATCGTGGGTTGAGCAACATGTTGATCGTGTTGCAGGATATCCTCTGGACCTTTGATAAAACCAAGGCGCTTTCCTTTTGCGGCCACAAGCGATCCGACCATTGCCCGCGCCAGATCATGCCTTGCAAAAGGGACTGCCATACATCTTGTGAGACACAAAGGTTGTCCGAGAGACGGTGGCGCAGATATGAATGAATGTCCCAAGTTATCGCCATGAAGATGTCTGCACAATCCTCCTTTTCACACAAGCCAGCTGTCGAAACAAAATCGATCTTGTTATATGAAGAATGTACATCATGTTGAAAGAATTCTGCGGTATAGAACATCATAACAGGGTTTCGTAGCGCCACATTAATCAGGTCCATGAGTGCGTTGTTATCAGCTGGTATTCCATGATCTAGCCGCATGTAACGAACAGAGTTTCGAAACAAGTCAATACTTATTCCGTGCCCCTGTAGCTCCTTCAAGTCATTACGGAGACGCCATTTCGGGTCGTAAGATTGCATGTTCTCAGATGACCAGCCTGAACACTTTGATGTTATATCAATCACTTCTGCTGCGATACGCATCCGAGGGTAGTCCGGGTATTTCTGCTTAAATTCTTCAGGAAGGAAGGCGCGAATCGTGCGCGAATTCCTCAGATATCCTGAAACAGTCTTGTGCATCAACCGCAAATTAAGCTCAACACTCTCCGACTCATCGCCTTCGACAACCTCACCATAAGACCCGATCTTGACAGTGTCAATGAAGGAGGCCAACAAGTTACAAACACGTTGCTGAAATCTTTCCAGGTCTGCCGTGGAGGCGGCACTACCATGGCCAGGTGCCGCGACCTCCAAGTACTGCACGAGTTCTAGTAGATCTGTGACAGCAATCTCTCCGCCCCATTCAGCAATCAGGGTAAGCAGAAGGGCAGCTTCGGATGATTTCGTGGGATCAATCCTTGCAACAGTCAAGTCATACAGCTGCTCTATACCTAGAGGCAATTCTTCTAGAACCTCCCGGCAATGCGCGAGTGACTGAGCGGTTGAAGCAACGTGCAAAAGCTCATCGACCGCGAGCTTGGCCCACAAGATCACTCCCTGGGCCCGTGAGCGGATTTTGTCGCATAAGTTCTTATCGAAAATAGTATCGATGTCCACCAAACGACACGTCCCCTTCTGAATAGCATTTTCGATATAGATGCGTACGCTTGTGTCGTTATGATGATGCATACACAAGGTAGGATAGTCTTGGAAATGTACCTTGAAGGTAGGTTCGAGTCGGCTGGAAACGACCATCTTCATGCCGCTACGGTCTTGCATTTGGAGAAGCAGCTGAACCAGGGACCATTGGTTACCTCTGTATTCATCTAAACCATCGATGAATCCACAGATTTTATAGGGTAGTTGTTGGGCAACTTCACAGTACATGTCGAGCAGCTGGGGCTGGTTAGGAGATATATCGGACATGGGTGCAAGAACATTCTTGTCTGCAAGGAAGTTTTCGGCTTGAGGGAAACGACCAGCCAATTGTTTTAACAAGGCTTTGAGGAGACCTGTAAAGTCCATGGTGTCTGGGCTAGTAGCACGAAAGTCGAAGAAGAATTTGATTATTGTGTGGTTGATCCCATTTTGATCGAGCAATTCTCGGACTCGATGCGATTTAGAGAGGTAGTCCATCAAGGCTGATTTTCCCGAACCTGGCTTACCGCTGATCCAGAAGAACGGCGCCGATGTCAAAAGCCAATCCACGAACGATGTTGACCATATCCAATCGAAAGATTTGACTGGAATCTCTTGGAGGGCGAGCTGTTCTGTTCTGCTATGCATACCCTCGAACGTCAAAGCCTCGTACAGAGCCTTCCTAGATTCGCTATCATTTTGCAGCGTGTAGGTCTGATAGTACGAATGAGAGATGTGCGCGACATCACCCTGTATCACACGGGAATTGCCATATACGAATGTCGAGTCATAATTGCGTGTTCGAGGCACTTCGGGCGACAAGTCTGTATCAGCCATTCGTTTGGTTCCTTGGGCAGCCATGCTGCTTCTGCAGCCTTGTCGTCGATGGCATGTAGACAATGCCTCACTGTGCCCAGTCAAATCAATCGGATGTTATACTCATCGAAAGAGGTGTTGATAGTAGTAGATGCGACAATGATGCGTATCTGCAATTTCTGGCTGCTGGTGATGGTCCCGAGGCTGCGGAAGCGGAGAGGCGGGCAGCTGGGCTGGCACAGCATAGCGACAAAAGCACCTTGCTTTCATTCGCTGCTTGGAAAGATCCTGGCGAAAGCCAAGCCAAGCCTAGTCCATCCGCAATTGGATTCTTTGCTGGACGACCTGACCACTTTCACGTTTAGCTGTTACAGTACAATTCATTCGACGGGTGATCATCGGTTCTTGGGCATTCTTCGCTGAGTGGAGTGCCTAAGTGCTGGCAGTAGAACGGGCAGGAATAGCCCAGATCCACCTCAGCACGTGAGATCAGGTAACCCTGAATCTTGGTATTGAGAAGACAGCCAACTTGAAGACCGAAAGAGACCTCATCAAAGAACACACTCTGTAAAGACTGGCAGTGACGATGAGGCTTTAAAAGACGGAACAAAAGCAAGCATGATAGGAGGTGAGTTCATGGAACGGGCGATATCACTCCAAGCAATCTCAATTAGGCAGCCGTTTCTCGTCGCTCATTGGCTTCTCAATCAGGCCGAGACAAGCCTCCTTAGCGAGCTGACACACCAGCCTACATCCATCGTTGAATGCAACAACCTTGTTTTTTATCAGTTTGTTGAGGGGCCAACCGGTTGCCTAATTCCTCAAGGATTTCTACTCATCGTGTGTTCTGATTTCCTGGTTAACTTTTGAACGTTGTGTACTGTAAAAAAGCTGAGTTGGTGAGCCTCGATTGCTGAAGCCTTCGCCTCAAGGCTGGTGAGGGTGAACTCGTCATCTTCAAGTGGACCGCTATGACGACGTTCAAAACGAAAAGGAGACGAGAACGGTTTAGTTTGAGATCCGAATATACCGTACAGTACGTCAATACCCTAGACATCTAAAATTGCACGTCTCCAATCTTGGAATCTGAAACTCTGGTAGATGCTGGATCCTTCTTAGTGGGCCAAGCTGTGGCGTAGATCGACCAGTGATGCGGCTGGCGACGCAGGGGCTAAAATACGATTGGCACACTTCGGCTTAGCAAGCAGGCTTTTGTGCCCGCGTGTGTGGATAAGGATCGTCGTGACTACCACCTCAGCCACAGCCGCGTGGTGAAATGTTTGTTGACTCTGACGTATCACAGGCGCCTCCTTCCTTACCTAATTAAGCTTTCCAACACAGCAGTGCCCAGTTCTAATCTGACATAAGTATTTGATGTACTTATTTTCGTCCACCATCTTTCTTCTTCATCTTCATCCATTCAAACAACCACAAGTCCTTCATCTACATTCTCAGACAAAACTTCCTCTACCAATCCACCCTCTCCAAACCAAATAATCCACAACCCACAATCAAAATGAAGGTCTCAACATCTCTCATCATTGCCTCCGCCGCTGGTCTCGGTGCAACTCAAGACCTCAGCTCTGTCATCTCCTCCGGCGCGAGCGTAGCCAGCACATTCATCACCGGCGTTCAAGGCACCGCAACAAGTGGCGTCTCCTCTATCATTTCCTCCGCCGCCTCCCAGCTCTCCTCCATCAACTCCGCAGCCAGCTCTAAAGTATCCTCAATCACATCCGCCGCCGGCGGTGTCTCATCCTCCATCGGTAGCGTAGCCGCCAGTCTCTCCAGCCAACTCTCAACTGCCGACGCCAGTGGCAAGGCTTCCATCAGCTCTCGACTCTCCAGCCTGAGCGCTAGTGGCTCTTCAGTTGGTTCATCCGTCCAGAGCGCAGCATCAAGCGTTGGTTCCAGTGCCGTTTCGACCGCCAGTGCCGCAGGCAGCAGTATCACATCCGCTGCCGCTAGCAAGGCTAGCTCTGCTTCCAGCGCTGCTGGCGCCGCTGCCAGCTCCGGATCTTCCAGTGGTGGCTCAGCCGCCAGTTCTGCCACCAGCGCTGCCAGCTCTGCTACTTCCAAGGCTGCTGCTGATATCATTGCGCTACCTGCTGCTGGTGTCGTCGGTAGCTTCTTCTTGGGTATTGCCGCTCTTTTGTAAATACAAACAAATAAGTTGTGAATTAGCATGAGCATGTTCATGGTTTTAGGCGAAAGTTTACTACGATACCAGATCAGTTTTTAATCATGCACGGGTTGATTGTGGCATAGATAGTCGGCTACATTAGTTAGCTGGGCTTCGGTATGGATCTTTTCTAAACGATTCAGAAGAATGTATAATTGTTTCAACCTGTTCTATTGTCTCTCCTCCTTTTCACTATTTCTTTATTCTTTGTTCCTGAATGTTGTCTCGCAATGTGTTTGCCAGATTATATACCAAATCTTTTTCTGTACATACTATGCCCTTCTACATGCCTGCACCATTCTCATTCCATTGCACCAATCTTGAGCTCACCTACAGTACGTTGTCCCATCCGGCCGTCGCTCCCTTCCACATCTCACGCACAGTCAATAGTGTCTTCTGCACCCAGGACAGTTCCACCGTAACACATCCCTTGCACTCTGTGCTTTTGAAACAGAGTTTGTTTCCCAGCTGACGACGGATGATATCACGCTCTGTGCTTCATTAGGATATCTCACAGTCGCACTTTCGACCTGGTGTATTCCTCGACTTGCTACCCAACTCCCAAGCTCAATGGATGATTTTGACTAACTACCCTCAGCACGAGGAAAGAATCAACGCCGAGATTACGAGGTAGCATACTGTAGTTGAGCATCAAAGCGTTTCCGAAAGATGTTGACGCTAGAGCGATCGACCTGCAGAGATGTACACTTAGCTCATGGAGCTAACGATTGATCTTGCGAAAAGTAGTGGTACTTTATGCATGATAATCAGGAAGTGTTGGAGTGACCTCGGAGAAGAAGTGGAAAGTTCTGTGCATCATGCATGCATGCGTGCGGGATAGTGCATGAGTTGCCTTCTTCGTTATACCAAGTACCTCCACTGATGTTTATTCGCTTTTGGTTGCAACACATTACGAGCTGAGAGTTTTTGCAGATTGACTGATGCTTGCGTAGTGTGTAACCAGTTGCATAAAGAACCAAATACTGCATGCGTAACATCAAACAAATAGATCAAGCAAGGAAGGTGATCGACAGTTTGAATGACTTGAACAATATAGACAATTCAACGTAATAGCAGTACAGTAGTCTAATCATCCCATCAATATTCCAGAACAGTCCAATATCAGTCTTGATGCCTACGTTATATTCCCAGCTGATGACCTTCCCCTGCGCCAAATTCCCAGCAGTCGTTGCGTGTCAAGTAGTGTGACAATTGGTATCATAATATAAAATGCAAATTTCCCAGGTTCCCAAAACTCCCTCGTTCATTCTCATTCCCTCGTAATCGTACAAATTGTGAACCAAACTATTATGACCACCTCCGTGAATCCATGTCCTTGGTCCTCTTTGGATCTCTTGTGGGAGCATCGTGATGGTGAATAATAGCCTTTGGTCTTGGTGTTGGTCGGGTCTGTGAGCTTATTGTAGAGTCTCTCCGGGAGGTGTAGCTTCTGTCTGACTCACTACGGGTGGAGTAGGACATGCTTGACCTTGACGAAGACATGGTGGTGGTTGTGTGCTGATTGGAATTGATGTTTGATATTTTCTGGACAATGATAAGGAAGGGCTTCTGTTGGCTTGATGGTGCTGTGATAGTAGGTGAAGTGTGAGCTTTGAGTGGCTTGATGTGACTTCTTATACAGATGTGGATGGTGTGGATGAGGCTGAGTTTTCCCCGGTGGGTTAGGTCAATGGGGCGGATTTGACTTGGCTGAGTGATTGAGGATTTGGTCTGTTCAAGTCGTGTTGGGTCGTATTGTTGGTTTGAGAGGTGTAAGATGAAGAAAGGATACTGGAATCATGCAATATATAGTAGAGGAAGAGGGGGTGGGAATCAAGTGAATTTGTGACTCTTTCGCAAGTACCCAGTCATGCAAATCAGGCAGAAAGTGGGCGGAACAGGCACAGCTGTTTTAGCAACCTGCAGCGGAGCCACTTCATGCGAGGTTAACAATATTCCGACTCAGATGCGACGAAACGAGGAATCGACAATGGTGGAAAGCTTTCTCGCATTAGCTTAGGCAGAAGTAGAAGTTTCGCTTGGGACAAGAAGTTGAACCGATGGTCATAACCAAGACGACGCTTCAAGGGATGGAAGGAGAAAGGGCACGGATTTGGAGCACAAGCTCGGAGCATTATTGGACAGTCTCATGGGCAATGTGAATGTCACAACACGATGGCATCTCAAGCGTGAGAGGGTTTTCAACTTGAAACGCGTCGAACAAAGCATGACAATCATGGCTCATCCGAAAAGCATGACGTACCATGATTTGTAGACAATGATGAAGAGTTGAAAGGACAAGAAGCCTGTTGCTCATGGCAGCCTAGTTTTATTTAGCTCCGGCACTTCATCAGCGACCAGTGAGCATAGCCCGGCGAGGAAGCCTTCTGGGCCAGACTGGGTACAGCCCTTGACCAGAAACGCGCTATCGCGTGAATGCAGACCTTGAATGGTTGCCCAGTTTCCTGGCTTGGTCCCTGCACCCACTTAACTCTTTTGCTTCTTGGAGGATGATGTTCCATTGCTTTCATTCCACTGCCCCTGAGTCCTTCGGCGATCTTTTGCATCACTTTCTTGTTGATCTTCATGACCTTGACTGGTGCTCACCTTTGGCCCGGTGCTGCAAGGAGGACATCACGGTCATCGGTCTTCCGGGCACGCCGGGGCTTTGTTCTGCCCTCAGAAGCCGTTCCATGGGGCTCCATATCAGCTAGCACGGCTCTTGCCGTGGTGCCGGTTTGCTGGATTTGAAGCTGTGATACCCGCCACGTTTGCACAGCCATTGATTGGCGCAGCCACCGCTCGCTTCATTCACAGCTATCTCTTTTCTCCTCTGTCTGTCTCCAGCAAAATAGCAGCGTCTTGTTCAACTGATGGTGCCACGAATTTGGGTCTCAAATGGTTACATACATACATGATAATTCTATAACCACAGTTGTACTTTGTGTCCGAGGTTCTCTGGCGGTGAGAAGATGGCAATACAGCTTCTCATCTCCCCACTAGCCACTCTACAAAGTACCACAACCGTATGGTAACGTCTTCTCTGGAGTCAATTCCACCCCACCGCTCTACGCTGTACACGCTCAGTGCACTCTGCTTGATCACACGACTGCTCTGAAAGACGAATAACCTTTTCAGTGCCATCACTGAATCCACAATGCAGCGGAGCAGTCCACAAGCCGCAAGGCGTGTGATACGTATCATCCCATGTATGTGAGCTTCTTGAACCCTCCATTGAAGTTATCGTCGCCTCGTCTATCATGCGGTACTTACTGCTCGGATACAATTCGGACACCACACGAAAATTCCTTTGCTTGAGCATCGCAACAAACATATGGTCGCGCCTTTCGTTCGAAATATCCAAGGATGAAAACGCTAGATTTTACTCTACCACAAGAAATGGTGAGTAGACATTCATGTCACGTTCACAGCTCTTGTCACAGATTTCAATTTTGGCAATGTTTCTTGACGGCCGAGTTAGGCTCCCTGGAAACACGCACTACTATCTGTTGCATTTCTCCTCCTCGAGGCATCAGCAAAGTTTGCTAACAGGCCAATGTGACTGATGATATTCGTCTGAGCAGCAGGATGGTGAACTGCAGTTCAACATCTTGCGGACACACGTTGCTTTTGATTCCACAGCACGCACCGTAACCTGCTGATCATGTCACAGAGTTCACACCAAAGACGATGCTCTATTAATAAATTGGCTATGCTCAAAGTGAGGCTTGCTAGCCCGCGGTAATCCTTTGGAGCCGAAACAAGAAGGTCAGCTGGCAGTATTGGCGAACTCACTTGGTGACATTGCAATGCAGATCACGTTTGAGTCCCCCAACACCAGGCTTATACGATTAGACGATAGCGCCTGCCCCATGTTTCATGTGTTTTGTCGAAAGCGAGTTAAGCTGGAAGGAAAGTTCCATTCCATGCATTCTCAGGTCAAAGACAAGTGTTTATGGGAAAGGTTTCAGGAAGTCCCTGCCCGTCTCGTCGCTATTGACAACAGTCCACATAAGCATCATCCAGCACAATCCTCCTGAGAAACATTGTATCCCTTCTCTACTTTCATTATTGGTGCAACTACAAAATAATGCGCAGCTATATCATTGCGGCTTCCTACAGACCACAAACCACAGATGGTGGTTCGCCTATCTTGATCTGCCGCCGGAATCGTCTCGAACCTTTCCGTTCAGTCAGGCCTTGGCGGAGTTGACTATGAGTTATTGCATGTGCGAACTGACGCCTTGCAGAATACTGCACCCTTTTTAATTGTTGAGAGCTACCAATGGCAACAGCCAACTATTCGTGTCAATCCTCGACCTGCCCCCAACCATTGAGCGCTATCTTTTGGAGTGACCACCGACATTGTTGACGGTCGGAGCTCGTACGAGTCTGGGTAATAGCACGAGGCTGGGTGCGAAAGATGCATACTGTGGTTTCGAGCATCGACATAGCAATCCCATCATCCTGACTGAATCTAGCTGGACGTACTCCACAAGCTGTAGCACGTCTCTCCAGAGTTGCTGACGCGTGCACAATATTTGTCCTCAACCACAAGACACGTTCTCAAGCCAAACCTCCTTCAGCGGTGGGACCAATGATCTCGCCATAACAACAAACAACATCAATCAAACACAATCTCAAAGCATCCTGGTTTGTTCGTATTGGTAGATGAACGGTCAATCGCCATACTTTACATGCATTATTCTCACAACAGTCGACCTGGTACCCTCAACTCCGCGCTAAGATTGCGACAAAATCCTATCTCAAATCTCGCTGTGCAGGTAGAGATGTCATGATAAGATCGCAGGGAGTTTGCTTCTCCTTAACCGTAGGAGCAAGGCGTCGACCGACTTTTCTGAAGGCGAGTCCTCTGGTAGGCCGTACATGTCGACGTCTGCTTTGAGCTGGCGTGTGACGGCGCAAATGGTTTCAATCTGTGCTGGAGTCCAAGATGACGACCATACCTAGTATTATGAGGCGTAGTCAGCTTCATTTTGTTTTCTTTGCTAATTTGTGGTGTGCGAGCACGGATGAAGTGACTTACCAGCATGTCTGGCTGCAGATCTCTTACCCGAAATCTGACGTCTTCAAGACCTTGTACCGTCAGTCTTCGGCCCGTACATGTGGTAATAGCCACTTACGGTCACAGTTTGCTGCATGAATGACAACATACTTGTCGCCTAACATCTCGGCCAACCTCTTCACCATGATCGAGGCTTTCTCAGGGTGTCTGCTCACAGTGACTAGCTTGTACGGGCGGGCCATGGAGGCAGAAGACATGATGTGGATCTTGGTCATAACGACGACTTTGAGTTTATATACCAATGTATAAATATATGAGAAACGACTTGACCCAGTTTATGTATTGGTGTGCGACGGGCAATCTTTCGCGAACGAATGCAAATCGTGAGCGACGTGCCCAAGGCACTTATCTCATCTTCAAAAGAAAAAATTGCTTCCGCAGCAATCAGATCTAAGCGAGAACATGTCCGTGCCGGGAGACGGATAACGGCGCACGGGAATCTTTTACGTCCACCAGCTAGGAGCAGTCCTCATTCCACAAGGTGAGTCGTGGTACATGAGATAGTACAGACATGTGCGCAGTGAAGTCAGCAGCTCTACAGTACCCACTGCCATGTTGCAACCTTGAGCTATGACACGACAATAAAAACTCCGAGGTTTGGCTTGCGCTAGGGGCGTCTCGAAATGGAACTCGGAGTTATCAAGTACAGCATAGCAAATGTAGTTACTGGCATCGCATACAGTACTTGTTACAGTAGATGTAACGAGGATCATTGTGGGTAAGGTGATTGGACATTTTAATCGAAAGCTTACATCACTTGCAGACTTGTGGTCTTAATGGCGGCTTTCGCTCGGCCAAATATGGTTTCGGACTGTTGACTCGCCATGCAGAAGTCATGTTCAAGTTTGCTGTGCAATATTAGCAAAAATGGTTGGTACGGAAGCATTCTTCTCTTTGCTCGGATACTCATTACAGTACAACACGATCCGCGTGGAAGCTGATTGCGGGACCAAGTCGATAATGTGGGGGTGCAACGGCACCCAGGTCATGCATAAACCCCAACTCACCCTTGTCTGACTCAACTTGGTTTAGAAGCATGGATGGCTAATTCATCTGCCGAGCCGCAGCTATTTCGTACATAGGTACCTATGCCACTCACAAGTCTCGTACGCAAACTCCAAGATTGCCATGCATAACATCGAACACAGCATGCCAAATACGCCAATTAGGATCAATCATGCTGTGAATGGACAATCAGCCCTAACGGCAACTCTTTTCCAATCAACCGAACGTACGGCGTCTCGAATCGACTCCGAGAGTAGAAATACCACGGTAAGAGCTGGATGGGAAGGATCAAGGAACACGATTTCTTGCTCCATCGATCTGGAGTCACTGTCGAGAAGCTTACTAATTACATGCACGTCGACTGCTGCAAAGTTGAACACGGCACCGGAAAGGCTCGCCTAAGTTACGGATAATTTGGAACGGTGCTTTTGTATGGACTGTCAGTTTCCTTGGCCAAGCAAAGTACAGCAGGACACGGAAACATTTCAAGCCTAGCAGGTCACACCAAAAGCGGCGGAGATAACGGCTATCCACCACATCGAAACAATCGGGCTACCAAGTAGATCACATCCAGGCAAACGCGTTGGCTGCCGTTTCCCCGGACACGGTAGCTTCACAGGAACAAGGAAACGTTCCACTGCATCAGAAAAAGCGACAACATACGGAAATTCCTCGGCGAGTATAGGATAACTATGACAAATCATCCACACCACCAAGATGGTGCTGCAGCAGAAGTGACACGGAACTCTCCTGGCCACATGGCACCCTTGAAGATATGCATCCTTGGTGCTGGTATGGCAGGACTGACTTCGGCGCTAGCTCTTGCCAAAGCCGGCCTTACAGATATTGAGGTATACGAATTCGCTTCGGATTTAGGCTTTGTGGGTGCGGGCATCCAGATGGCGCCTAACATGGCTAGGGTATTGGACAGACTTGGTGTATGGGGACCTATCGCCAAAGAGGCTGTGGTCCTGAATGAGACGAGCATCAGAGAGGGCGCTACTAATGAAGAGCTTGGACATGTTGACCTTCGGTACATTGTAAAGGCGTATGGTTATGAGCATATGGTGGGACATCGAGCTACACTGGCTAGTGGTATATACGACGGGTGCAAGCGCTATCCTGACGCTATCAAGTTTCACTTCGGCACGCAGGTTCAGGATGTGATTGTGGACGGTGACAAGCCGTCGTTCAAGGCACTTTCGAGGAGCGATCCCACAGCACCGCCAAAAGAGATCACATGTGATGTCTTGCTTGGAGCTGATGGAATCAAGTCCGTCACCCGGAGTGCCATAATGCGTTTCTTGAAGGCTGACGATGAGATTGTTGACACAGGCCAGGCTTCATACCGAATCGTGCTTACTAGAGAGCAGATGTCCAGTGATCCCGAGCTTCTGGATCTCATCGAAGGAGATAAGGTGATCCGATGGATTGGGGAGAAGAGACACATCATCGCTTATCCCGTGTCGAGCAAGCAGATTTACAACATTTCCACAGCACAGCCGGACACGAACTTTGCAGCCGCACCCACAGCGACATACACCACAAAGGGCTCGAAGCCAGCTATGTTGGGAGTGTATGGCGATTACTGCGACATGATCCAGCGAATGTTGAATTTAGTCCCTGATGGTGAGGTCTGCGAGTGGCGGCTCAGAGTGCATGCTCCGTTGCCGACGTGGGTTGTCAACACCACGGCATTGGTAGGTGATGCTTGCCATCCAACACTTCCTCATTTGGCACAGGGTGCTGCGCAAGCCATAGAGGACGCTGCCGTCCTTGGGGTTGTGCTGAGCAGGATTCCTGACACAAAGAGAGATACCATCCACAAAGCATTGAAGATCTATGAGAAGGTCAGGAAGGAACGGGCCGAGACTTTGGTTGCTCTGGCCGCTGAGAGCGGTAAAAACCTGCACCTAGGGGCGGGTGCGGCAAAGGAGGAGCGGGACAAGCAGTTTGCCGCTCTGAGATCTGGAGGTGGCACTACAGTTCCCGATCGGTGGGCGGATGCTGAGGTGCAGAAAAATATCTATGGGTTTGACTGTCAAAAAGCTGCGGAAGAAATGTTTGAGAAAGAGTTCGGAAGCGTGTAACTGCAAGGCTGTATTCTTGTCAGTAGTGTTTCAACGTTAGCGGGTTACCCGGAGTTTGCAAAGTCACGTACGTATTATTGTCGTTCAAAGTAGTGGCGGTTTCACAATCAGCTTATAAGTGATAAAGGAGTTCTAAACCCTCCAAGTCAAGCACAAATACAACCAATATTTCAGGTAGGCTTGAGTCAGCCTCGGCAGGGATCAAGTGGAACTCAAACAATGCTTAAAGGAGTCCACGAGGCTGTACCTAGGTATTCCCGAAGGAACTTGTGGTTATTGGTAGGCCATGACTGAACAAGTGATGCGGCGTGTTATGTCATACCTGTTGTGCCTGCCATTGCGTTTATCGCTTGTGAAATTCGAGAACCATCACGAAACAGTGATACAACGCATTGGATATTTTGCTTCACTTACAATCGCCACTTTTTTCTGACGACGCGATTGACAAACCAATAATCTCGTCAATTATTACATTTCCTTCGAGACAGTTAATCTTTCTCTCACGGACCTCCACGACATCACACGAAACTCATCTCGACCGGCGCTTTTTAACTAGGTACTGCTCACTACAGCCTTTGCCCGAAGCACAACCAGGGACAACCCGAAGAACTCGAGGATAGGAAGTTTAGGATGGACGAAGCCATCGCTCAGATGGTGGCGTTCACCGATACAACTCCCGATCGGGCGGCACAATATCTGCAAGTCACCGACGGAGATGTGGAACAGGCCGTTTCGCTATTCTTCGAAAGTGGTGGAGTTGATCTGGGTGGCCCTACTACAACGGCAACGCAGCCCAGTGCACTGGCTGGCTCAGGCGATGCATCAAATCCGATCAACCTCGACGATGACAACCTAGACAACCACGGTCCGGTAGCCACGACCTCTCGATCAGTTGCCCCAGCAGCTGTTGATGATGACGAAGCTATGGCCAGAAGATTGCAGGAAGAGATGTATGGTGCTGGTGGAGAAGAGCATACTGTCAGAGCACCTCTAGCACGTCAAACCGAAACCTTGGTGGGACCAGGCGCATCAGAGTATTATGGAGGATCTTCGTTGGATGAAGCCATAGAAGAAAGAATGCAATCTTTCCAGAGTAGAAGAGGTAAGACAATCAGCCCCTACCCGTGCCTATAACAGTACTAACGGATTTAGGACGACGTGCGCCTGGCATCTTCAACCAACAGCCTACCTCACGAATATGGCAAGAAGGCTCAAATCGAGAAACACTTGCAGAGTCTACAGGAGGTGCCTCAGAATCCAATGCTAGAGCTCAACGCCTCGCCCGTCTATTTGCACCGAACTGGGAACTCATGTTTAATGGCTCATGGGACAATGCCAGAGACGAAGGCAAGGACGAAAAAAAGTGGCTGTTGGTCAATATTCAGAACGAGAAGGTTTTTGACTGTCAAGTGTTGAATCGAGACATCTGGAAGAATGAAGGCATAATCGAAACTGTACGGGAAAACTTCATATTTTTGCAGTATAGCAAGGACGATCCACGAGCGGATCAGTACTGTCAATACTATTTTCAGAATGCCGAAGTCGAGGATGAATACCCGCACGTTGCAGTTGTGGATCCCAGGACCGGTGAACAAGTCAAGCTCTGGTCGAAGAAAATGCCAGGGGCTGCTGAGTTCTTGATGCAATTGCACGAATTTCTTGATCGATACAGCCTGGAAAGTCATGCGAAGAATCCTGTTGCGAAGCGAAAGTCAGAGGCGAAAAAAGAGAAGCCGGTTGATCTGTTGACTGAAGATGAACAGCTAGAACGAGCATTACAAGCCAGTATGGCTGGCCAGGCAGATACGCTGAAAGTGCCTGACGAAGATCCTGATGACCTGACGCGAAGTGTCGGCGATTTGAGAGGTAAGAAGGAGGATGTTGATATGACTGAGACAGAGGTTGGGACAAATGGTACCGAGACAAGTCCATTTGCGTCAATACCCTCCGATATGCCTCACGATGAACCACCAACAGGACCAACAGTCACAAGGATCCAATTACGACATCCAAGTGGTCGGATTGTAAGGCGGTTCGAAGTGTCGGATCCTGTACAGCGGATTTTCGAGTACCTCAAGGCCTCACCGATTGAAGGAAAGGAGGGCGCAGAGTTTGAGCTAGTGTCGATGGGGAAGAACTTGATGGAACAACGTGACCAAACGATTGAACAAGCTGGACTAAAGAATGCGAGTGTCATGGTCGAATTCCTAGACTCGTAAGGCAAAATCGAACGCGGAGCATAGCCTTGAGAGATGGGATCTTGGTATGGGCATAGCAGCGGAGTTACAGATACGGTCTGCGGTCTTGGTTGTCCCCCTTTTTAATGGTCATCTGACATCGACACGACATACCCCATGTGATATGTGAGGATGATAGAACGCAAAAAGACGAATGCTAGATAGATGTTACTTGTTCCTTGGTTCCCTTCTAGAAAACCTCTAGGCACCATGGCACACTTCTTGTACAGAAAGAAGTTAACGATAAATGGATTGAAATGATGAGACAATGAAAAATGACATCCAGTGTCATATTACAGTAATTCCAGCAAGATAATTCTTGATGAGATGGCTGTTTCGTCCGTGCATCTTCACCTGAAAGTGAATTAATCTAAGTGTGACAGGATGAGAGAACGGGAGAATGGGAGAACGAGGTAGGATGCAATCTTGAACATATTTTCATTTTTCATGACAACGTTTTGTGGTATGAAATGGTGGTTACGTGGAGATGTCGAGCTCACGACGTTCAACGGTATCCCGTCAACCTCGATTCTGCTGAATAGTATATCACCTCTCGTCTCTGCCTCTACTGAGTCAGAAGAAACTCCTGATATAGAGCTATATTCTGAGCAGCATGTATAGACTCCATCCACATCATGTGCAACTCTTGACTGTCCGAAGATGCCATAATAGTCACATCGTATTGTGTTCGTACTCCGCAAATGCAACTTCAATAAAATCGCTTATCGCACAATACCCTCGAATCGAGTCTTGAACCATTTGATGGTATCTTGCTTGCTAACTTTGTGGGATCGGCCGACGGGCTTCTGGGCTCGTCTTCGTCGGGCAACTCGGGCACCTGGTCTTGTCCTGTACACATATTGTCAGCATCGTTTCTTTACAATTGCCTCCGCTCTTGTTCAAGTCCTCATATTCAGCAACCTTTTGACCCTGGGCTTGAACGACAAACGTTGTCAAATGTGGATGATGTAGGTGAGTCTTACATGCAAGCATAGAAATCCATTCCGTAGATACCAATGGCTGGGTCGTACTTGATTCCCAAATCGATGTGTTCGGAAATACCGAAACCGAAGTTGCCAGTCTCGGAGAAGTTCTTCGCTCGTAGTTCATATTCCTTGACCTTAAGACCTCGCTCGATGATTTCTTCGGCCTTAGGTCCTCGGACCGTAACGTGTACGGCAATCTTTTCGTTACGTCGAATACCGAAAGATCGGACTGTGTATCGGGCCTTGCCTGTAGACGACTGTTAGTGGCTGTGCGCATGAATTGTGATTGTGCGCGTAGAATGTTTCTCTAAGGGTTTGACGGATTTTCGGAGATAGGTTGACGTACTGTAGACGGGAGTTTGACCAGACAGTTGTTCCAACACCTTTGCAGCTCGAGTAAGACGATCACCAGACTCGCCGACAGAAATGTTCAAGACGAGCTTGTCAATTCGGAGTTCCCTCATAGGGTTTGAGCTCTTGTCGTTGCCTTCCGCCATTGTGATTAATGTGCGGTGTTAACGATTGCGACAGAGTTTGATATCGAAGAGAGGAAATGTGGTGAAGTCGTCGTGGGTTGATGATTTGCCAATGTGGTTTGGACGATTTTCAGAAATGGCACTTGTGGATGCTTGGCACAAAGCGCAGGAAAAGTAAGCTAGTACATTTTAGGAAATTTTGAGGTTTGCGGGCGTGACTGCAGAAAGTACCTCGCGAGTTTTGAAGGCTGCATACCATGATACTTATTGTTGCAGGTCTGTTGAGAGGTCCAAATTGCTTGTTCGAGCCTACTAGAGACTCCATTGTCATCTTGTAGCCATCGGCTTGCACTGTAGAAAAGCTGCGGCTTGTATACAACATTATTTTTGTACACCGATCAAAGTCGCCTTTGAGCGCAAAGCAGCAAGCATGGCGAACAAACAGGGAAAGATGGTAAGCACACCGGAGCTCGAGAAGAATAATACTAATAGCTGTGTAGCAAAACTTGATCAACTACCGCATGCGCATTACTCTCAATGACGGACGACAAATGACAGGTCAAATGCTGGCATTTGATAAACACATGAATCTCGTTCTTGCCGACACAGAAGAGTTTCGAAAAGTACGAAGCAGAGCAAAGTCTGGTGCTCCTCCTGCACCTGGCTCAGCAGCGGCGACTATCACTGATCAGGAGGAAAAGCGAACACTAGGGCTGGTCATTTTGAGAGGGACGAATATTGTATCGTGTTCTGTCGAAGGACCACCACCGTCAGATCCGTCAGCACGTCTCGGCGCAAGTGCTCCTGGTGGGGCTCCGGTTGCGCTACAAGCTGGTCAAGGTATCAGCAGACCAGCTGGACGAGGTTTGCCTGTTGGACTCGGAGGACCAATTGCTGGTATTGGTGGACCACCCCCTGGTGGCTTTGGATTTCCGCCTGCTGGTGCGCCGCCGCCTGGATTTGGGAGAGCGGCGCCTCCTGGGGGGTAAGTGACACCTTTGAAGTTGTGCTTTGATACACGCTAATCAGGATTATAGACCACCTGCTGGCTTCCCTGGCCAAGCTCCACCGTTCCAACCACCACCAGGATTTGGTCGTGGTGCTCCTCCTCCAGGATTCGGTGGGAGATGATGGACAACACTCTAAAGCTCGAATTGAATCTATCAAACACATACAAGGCGACGGACCCAGCAAATTCCGCGTAAAGCCTTGTCAAGCGAAGGAGATTCTGCAATTTGATTCAGTACACCAAGCTGAGCAGAGCCGGAATCACGTGACATATCGACAAAGGAAGGTTTGTGTGTTGCGACCTCAGTCCGCATTCAAGCCTCGAAGGCTCTACAGTGAGTAATAAGGAGAACAGAGAGGAGGAACCCAGAATGTCCATGACTGGACTAAGAGAGCTGGGGCGAAGGGGATATTCTCATTTCGTGCGCTAGAGCTGCTATCAGTATCAGGAGAGAGTGGGACAGACACCGTCAAGATTCTGCGGAATATCCATCGAACCAGAGTAAAAGTCCAGCGTAGCAAGCGACGACGAAATCAAACAGGAATGCCATGTTCTATGGCTGCTTAAACACATTCTACAGTTTCCGTTTTTCGTAATTGAGGGACCACGTGACATGTGTTCAGGGTTGCGCCGAAGTGTGGAGGTCGCTGACCCCGGGCCTCGAAACGCAGCTTCAACTTGAGTCAGCAATAGACCTATTCGCACACTTACTGTCGCTCATTACACAGTCGCAGCTCTCCCTTTCACACCCTCTCGTGTACGTCTTCGCACCGACTGAAAGTATGGCGGCAGCAATCAAGGCCGTGAATGCGAAGATTCGCTCCAACAAGGTGTTGGATTACTTTTGCTCGACACGTGAGTTTACCCGACGGACGACAACAATCGTGCACAAGAGTTGAGGGCGCAGCACTCTACATGTCCAAGAACACAGCTTGTAATGGTGTGGACGGGTTAGTGAACAAGCAAAAATGGAAGCTGACCTCTCCTCGAAACAGATTTCTGGGGACCGGCCTCGAATTTCGGTATTCCTCTAGCAGCCATTATGGACACTCAGAAAGACCCTCAGATGTGAGTCAAACTTACTTCAAGTCAATTATCTTGCAATGCGCATTCTAGCACCAACACCAACAATTCCGATCATCCCTGCATCCCTCCAACGATGTCCGAACCGTCACTAACCAACGTATTTGTAGTATTTCCGGCACAACTACAGCAGCTTTAATGTTCTACTCCGCCACATTCATGCGATACGCCATGGCTGTGACACCAGCGAACTACCTCCTATTCGCCTGCCATTTCGTTAACGCTGGAGGTCAAGCCACACAATTTTACAGATGGTACGATTACTGGTATATGGGTGGACAAGCAAAATGGAACCAAATCAAAGCTGAGACAAAAGCGAATGTGCCTTCTCTTGATCAGGCTAAGGATAAGATGCAGCAGGTTACCCAAGATATCAAGGACAAGACTGTGGGTAGATGAACATAGGGGTATATGAATTGATTGAGGTTGGTTGGTATGATGTACAGCTGTGCAAAGTGTCGAGGAGCCTGAGCTATTACACTTTTTGATATGCTGGTGGATGCAGCGTCTTCTTTGGGAAATGGCGTGGCGCTGTTTGTATATTGAATCGAAATGACATATTCAATATAAGCACATTGCGTTCAACTAATCTGTTTGAGCAGCTATATCAGCTTTCTGTCTCAACCTACCATACCACATCCGACTCGTCGAGGTCAAATCCAGCATCCCCTCAAAGCTGTACTGCAAACCTGCTTCAGAAGGCTTCTCTCAAAGAGCTGACCAGAATAACCAGATCCTGAGCACCCACCACCTGTGTCCGTCTCAAATGATCAAAGTTCCGAGAACCACCATGCTCAGAACATCATCCACAATTTGGCCGTTCACCTCCGAAACCAGGACATCAGTCCTTGACAATCAAGCAAACTAATCACAACATGCAGCTCCCACATCCGAGTCGATGCTCCCATTCCTCTCTCTCCCACACTCCTCCGTGCTCCACACTCCGAAGCGTCGTTTTTTCCTTATCTATACAAATCAACTTATGTATCTACAGCTCTTCATTTACACACCATGCACACGCCGCATGTGAGTTCCGCAATCCACTCTGCCCTCAAACAGCTGCCTATACTTCTTTCTCATCCGGCACATATACAGTACAGTACGTGTTTGTTTCCTACTTCGTCAGTGGTTGAATACAGACCACGATGACTCTTAGCTCGTTACCACATTCTCAATGCATGCGTGTGGTTTGTCAGAAGTACTTAAGTGGCTTGTTTATATCTACCTACCTAGGCACTTCATTTACTAGGTGCAGTTCGTGACTTGATTTGTTTAGCATAGCATCATTTGGACATGTACTTCATGTGTTCACATCCGATGCTCCGCTTCAACCGGGCGAACCCACTCTCGACCTCTCGGAAACGAACAGTATCAGAGCGACTCAGCTGTGCAGAGCCATGATCACCATCGCGCCTGGTGTCTGCAGTGCCCAGCTCCGTTATTCCAGCTCCATTGGTTGGACCTTGCATTTCAGCCACATGTCTACCTTGTCCGCTCAACTCAGGTCGTTCAACGACAGATCCTGTTCTGGCTGCTAGTTCCGGTTCATCTTTGTAACTGCTACCCAGGACCGTAGGTGTCGAATGGTACGTGGTAGGATCCTCCTTTACTTTCGCCTTCTGGTCAAGCTTGACGAAGACACTGTAACCTTTCCTCCTACACCACCATATTAGGAGAATGATCAAGGCCAGACCAACGGCCCCTGCGACCACTCAACCCGCGATTGCACCAACGTTGGCGTGGGAGGTTGGACTTCCAGTTGCTGAGCTAGAGGATCCGGACCCGGAAGCTGTGCCTGTGCCACTACTGCTGGTTGCAGATGTCGTGCTAAGCACACTGGCAGTATTGAACAATGTTGGAGTTGCTACGCCACTCGTGAACGGGACGTCACTCGCAGCGCTTGCACTGGCGAAGGCAACACCGTGATGGAGGGTCGCGTTCGAAGGATCCAGAACTTGATCAATAACGTGAATGACTCCATTAGCGACCAGAACATTGGCTTGAATGACCCTGGCATTGTCAACGTAGATGACGCCGTTGTTATCAGTGGTCACTGTGATGTTGATGCCTATAGACAAGATTAGTCTCGTGTGACAGTTATTTCGTTTAAAGAGCTTGAGATCCGTAAAGAACCTTTTGTTCGGGGTCCACAGAAAAAACAATCGAGAAGGACTTACCCTGCATTGTCGTTACTGTTCCCTTCACAAACTGGTCTGAGTAAACGGGAAGTGGAGCAGCCAAAATATGATATGACATTGTCTGCGTTAGTTGAGCAGTCGACAGATTGGCTAGATTACCGCCAATTAATTGAAATGCTTCATTGGACAGTATGAGGCATGTCATATCGAGATTTTGAGTGATCGGTTCTATGAGATTCAGCTGCGTCAGTGCCCCCACAGCAGCAGTCAGGTTGAGTGCGACACCAGTCGCAGAGATGTTCTGCGGTAGGTTTAAGAATTGGTTCATAATGAGAATGGAACCATTGTTGAAAGGCAGTGAAGCGTTTACCAAAGCCTCTTGTCCTAGTCCCGGAACAAATGCATAGAGGAGACCCGCGTCCGGGATAGCCCATACCCTTTGGCCTCCCGTTACATTGGCGAATTCTCCAGGCTGTAGATTGGATGGTATGAAAGTTGGTTTCGAAATGCGAGAATAATTGCCTTGCAAGACATGATATAACTACAACACAATATCAGCCTAATAAACCTTTTCAAGAAAGCTAAAGAGCGCCTGATGAAACGGATGCACCTTACCAGCAAGGCTGGAAACGAGTCCTCGAGATTCGCGGCGGCAGAAGAGTTTAAAAAGGCTGATACGGCAGCATTGTTAGGAGCCAACACGGTTATGTTCGTGTATGACGATAAGGCTGAAAGATAAGGCGATATCAAATCTGCAAATCCCGAGAGATCAGAGCGACTTGCGATCGCCTGCTGCAAAGACTGTGAGAATACCGAATTGATGCAGGTTCCTCCTACTAGTAGGCTGCGCAGTCTCACCATCATGGAAGACTTAGGTTATGAGAAAATGAACACAGTCATACCAGAAGTTGAAGTACAAGCAGGAGGAAATGGTTAGGTCTAACTTAATGTCTCAAAGCTCACTCTCGAACCACGGGACCATGTGCACTGATGAAGAGAGGATTCGCGTCCGGTGGTAGACATCAACTAGCTGATAACGACTTACTGTAAATTCCTTTAATGCGTTATACGGCCGTGTGGTTGGAACATCATTTAGCTGCATTGGCTAAGCCTCTATCCGACATGGCCAACACGAGAAATGACAGGGCGGGCTCCTAAGTTCCTGAAGGAGATCATAGCCAGCAATTAACATGTAACTAGAATCTCGACGACAAAGATGAAATCATGAAACATCGAGGTCATTGAGTCCTAAAGCTGGTGCAAGCAAAGATCTTACATACCTTTCTTATCCGCAAGCAAGCACGTCACTGGGCAAGGACAGGACTTTATCCGTTTCACCAAGAGCAGGTACACGCCATATGGCGCGATCGAGGTACTGCGAGCCAAGCACTCCCTCCGCGTCAGCTCAACGACTTCGACAATAGAAAGACCTCGACGTTGCATTGAATTCGCGAGTGATAAGAAGTTCAAAAAGCCCTGCCAAGGCTGGGCCAAGCACGAACATGAGCTCATGATGTCAGAGGCGCCTTCCCTGGTTGCTTCGAGTGGACCTTCGCGTTGGTGAACACCATCTCAACAGTATCAACTCAAGAAGAAATCTTTGCGGTTCAAATGTGTGGGATCAGATCAGATCAACGAGCCCCTTGCAGACATCTGAAATATTTTGTTAGCTCAACAGAAACTTCTGACTTGTCAGTGGCGGCGACTGCGACAGCCGGAAGGGATAAATGTCTCGCGATAGGTGAAGCTGAATCTAGCTTCGCGCTAAAGCTAGCCCCACAACTGGGTGCCGAATGTCAAAATGCGGGGGTGAGCTGACAATTCATGCTGTGCTAATCGCATTTTATCAGATATCTCCATTCAGGTGAATGCACAGGAAGATTCGCGTCGCCCAGAGTCTTTCAGGCCTTGGCCAGGTTCCAAACTGCAAGACCATGGATGATTTGTGGTCTGTGTATGTCACTGTACTCCTGAGCGGCTTGGCACAACATAACTAGAAGGATAGTGACGGTCCAAGCGTGCTCAGGTCAGGCTAGCGAGGAATTGCAGCCACGTTGCTAGGTAGAGACAAGGCAAATGCCTTAGTAATTGAAGTCATCATTGGCGCACTGTGTTCTTGAGAACGCTACTGATTGGTGTGTGCCCAGGTCGAGGTGTGTTTGCTGTCAAAGCTCCAACCAAAAGCATGCAGGAGCTACTGTAGATGCTGCAGCTGCTGCTGGGGTACTAAAAACGTGCCCTCCAAAAACATACTTTATCCGAAACGCAGCTTACCCATGTATCTCCATCGTGATCGACTGTGAATGGTTCGATCACTGTTGACAGTCGAGGGAATCGGGATAGACAGAATCCACTTCTGTTTTGGATTCTCGTGTCAACACCCCCCTCGAACTGGCTAGGCTACTGATGATGGGGCCCAGACAAAATCCAAGAGCTTTTGGCACACTGGGCATCTGCTCAGCTTGCGCCTCATAAGCAGCTCGCCTGCCATCTCGACTTTCTGCCTTCTGTAGTCTTTCAATCTGCTGAATTTCACTTACTCACTCACTCAACACAGCTTCAATCATTAAACATTCCAACATGAAGGTCGCCGCTCTTACTTTGGCTTTGGCCTCCACCGCACTCGGACAGTCGCTCCAGCAAGTGCTTAGCAACAATACACAGCTGTCTATGCTAGCAAATCTTTCCTCACCATACCTGAGCACTCTTTCCTCGGCCACCAACATCACCCTTCTCGCGCCCAACAACGCCGCTGTGTCAGCATTCTTGAATAGCTCAGCCGCTGCCAATCTTACGCAAAACCAAGATGCTGTTCAGGCACTTCTGAAGTATGTAGCTCTTAGATATGCGAGAAATGATTCCCCAAACTGACGAATTCTAGCTACCACGTCTTACAAGGCAATTACACCACATTTCCCAACACTACTACTTTTATTCCGACAGCTCTTCAACCAGGCGCATATGCTGGCGTTACCGGCGGCCAGAGAGTCGAAGCTCTTAGCAGCGGCACTTTCTTCACGGGCTTGCTGCAAAATTCTACCATGAACGGATCTGCCATTCCCTTCGACAATGGTGTAATCCACGTCGTGAACAAATTCCTCACACTGCCGCAGAATGTCACTGCCACTGCTGTTGCGCTGAACCTCACCTCGGCCGTCGGCGCCATCACACAACTCAACTTGAGCACGACTTTGCTAGAAGGTCGTGATCTTACCTATTTCCTCCCCAACAATGCCGCCTTTCAAAGAATTGGAGGTAACCTCGCCAACATGTCCGCTTCACAACTGACTCGGATTCTGCAATATCACGTTGTTGCTGCCGGCACGCCACTCTACAGCACGAGCCTCATGAATGGAACCAGTGCCGCCACCCTTGCAGGGTCTAACATCACAGCTCGAATAATGGGTAGCGACGTGTACATCAACAACGCCAAAGTCGTCCAAGCCAACGTCCTAGTCGCCAATGGTGTCGTTCACGTCATTGACCGAGTCCTCAACCCCACCAACAGCACAATCACACCAAACACCGCCACCACCTCCGATGATTTCGCAAGCGCCACCACCGCAGCTGGCGGTGTGCCATTCACCTCAGGCGTCGCGACACCCACCTCCGCCATCGCAACTTCAGCCGCTCCCAATGCCGCAGGTAGCACTGGCGCTGGGGGCTCGGGCTCTAGCAGCAGCAAGGCCGCAGCTTGGCAACCAGCCGCTACTGGTGCAATGGCTGTAGGCGCACTCTTCGGTGGTGCCGCTCTCGTCATGAATGTGTAAATCTAACCATGTCACAACCTGTCCATCGCGACAACCCCGATGCATGACCTCAACAATACCCCCAATGAAACGATATGGAACGGAAAACCTGCCTGCACAGTTGTGCGCAGTATGATTGTACGTAGATCAAGAAGAAAGAGATGCTTAATCAAAAAATACAATTTCATCAAGAAAAGTGTTACCCAAAATCTTCCCTAGCCAAACCAAAACTTTCTGTGAAACTCTATCCCCGCCCGTATCTCTATTGTTCCCAACCCACTCCAGTTTCTCTTCCAGATCCACCACATCCCGATTTTCGTAGTCCATTTTCTTTCTACACTAAGCCTTGCGAAAAGCCCACACGCCTCCTTCCCAGGAAACACAATATACCACAATGTATCACTATAGCTTCAAGTTGTAGCCGACAAGCAATCGATCGTAGCTACACTGCCGACACGACAGTAGGTAGCAGACAGAGATGTTTGTATTTTCCATAACCGACTACTGTACATAGCGGGCCTAAGCTTTCAGAACACGAATAAAAATGCACATCGCGGCCTAGGTACAGTCCAACTCCCGAGGAACGACAACGTACAGTACAATACAAGTATGTTACGTACCTCCCTCCCTAAAGGTATATGTACATGTATCTACTGTTATAGTGCCCAGACACGGCTGCACTAGCTATGTAATGATACTGTGCCTACCTAAGATATAGCATGCCGGCAGTTCTTCGTGCTCAGAAATGCGATGGGATGCGGAATCTGCTTTTCTAAATGCTATACACATCTTTTGGTTTGTATAGGTTCCGAATGTGGAGTGATGTGATTCTTGTCAGTATATTCAAAGTGGACGGGACGAGGAAGTGTATATACGTAGTATGTATGTATGTACTGCTCAGGTCAATTGAATAAATATATAGACAGGCCAGATCATATGGTCCAAGGACTAGAAAGAAGCATCAAATAAGTCTGATAAACTTTGCACAGCAGTCTCTATGCAGGCACCATTAAGGTAAGTAAACGAGGTACACTAGCATATACGGGTTGCATATAGTAATTTGAAAGTACTGTGATCATAAAATAAGCCATTGGATTTCTGCCTCCTAGCAAGCTGGGTAAATAGCTATCTATGCTACACGACCGTAAGGACTTATACTAACGAAACTCGTTGCTTTCCCATTCATAGAATATCAAATAATCATCCATATGACGTGTTCCACTACCAGGTACACTGACGAACGATCCCCTTGTTGTCCTTCGTTCCACGACTCATCCCAAACTCCATGCTATGCTATGCTTCAAACAATGCTAATCCTCGATCTCAAATCATTTTCAACAATACAAACAACGAACAGATTGTGTTGTGTTTCCCTGCTACTATCTCTTTGCTTCCCGAGCTTCGTCGGTCGGTAGTTCGTCTCGGTTAGATGCAAGCAAAGTGGGTGCCACTCGTCGCCGTTTTGATTGATGTGTGGTTCCCTCCTTTTCTTCCCTCTCACTCTCACTTGCCGCACTCGGATCGCGCTTGCCAAGCACGCTTCCGCTGATCGAGGATGTCATGCTGAGATGCCTGCCGTGATGCTCAGTCACACCTCCACCCATGGGTGTCTGTGGCGGAGTTGTCATCGATGGTACCGCTACCCCTGGTATCGAACTCAAGATTGGTGTTGGAGCGTTGCCTTGCGTCTGAGCATACGAAGAAGCTAGTGTAACGACGGAGGATTGTGAATTAGATCTTGTTGGACTGCCAGGCCGGACGGTGAATGTTGTCGAAGATGGCGCAGGCGAAGGCACAGCAGGCGGAGGAGGGAAGATAGGTGAAGCTTTTGTAAGGCCTGGCGACGCTATTGTTGGTGTTACCATTGGCGTTGTGACTGTAGATGAGGTTACAGGTACTGCTGTTGATACAATCTGGTTTGGATAATTGTAAGTGGGGTGAGTGCCTGGATAGATAGTGCCTAACTCCCCAGCCGTGAATGTAAGTGTAGAGCAGAAGCCATCACTTGACGACATTATAAGAGTCAAACCATCGTTCGACCATGCAAGATCTGTGAAAGTGGTGTAATGCAAATTGCTGACCACACAGAGCGGTATAGTCTGCTGAGTGTCGTACACCAGGACAGCATCTTGCGTAGCAACGGCGTAAACCATTCGATAAGGTAAAGTAAATGCTGAAGTGGGCGGAGCTTCGAATTCGCCAGCACTTGGAGAGGATGTTGGTCGTCCTGAATCACTTCTGTAAGACTCTGAATGTGTGAGCGGAGGTGGTTCCATGAAAGATGACGAAGTATGAGAGGACACGGCAGCCTCAGGTAACGGAGGAATAGCTTCGGCCTGAGAAGATGTGTCGATAGTGATCTGATGGGTCGGCTTGACATGGTTACGTAGCGTGTAGAAGATTGGGGAGCATCTCACTGCCACAGACGGTTTCTTGTGACCAGGGAGATGTGCTACTGGAGGTTTGTTGAAACCAGCTCTAGTATAAATGTATACTGTGTTTGTAACATCCTCGTTAGTTTTGGTCGAATCCACAGATAATTGATGTACTGATTTGTATTGGCCTGAAGGGGTAAATAGCAAACTTCCGTCAGGTGCAAAAGTTAGTCTTCGGAAGAAGGATGTCAAAGTCTCGTTATGATAGATATTGGTATTTCGAACAGCAAGACCCATTGCTGCATTCAGACTTGGCGAGGATATTTCTTGACGGACAGCAGGTAAGGGTAGTGAAGGAGCAGGAGATGCCGACCTGCGTACAGCTGGCGATGATCCAAATGATGAGCGTCTACTCGACATTGTAAGCGGCGGATCCATGGGTAGTGGTGTGGTCATTGGTGTGCCTGGATTTGATGGCGCAGGCGAGGCTATCGCTAACCCGGACGTGCTCGTTGTCGAAGCTCGATGAGTTGTATCAGCTGGAGCTGGGCTTTGCGCTGACGTTCTCCGGCCAGGTAAATCCATTTTATTGAATTTTCCGTGTGTAGATAAAGTGCATGTGCCATCCTTGAGCTTCAGGGCGTATATATGAACTGTTCGGTCGGAAGATTGTGTTGCAACAAACTCGTTTAGTGGATCCCATGCGACACCTTGGACATAATGATTATGCTCTGCTATTTGCCTAATCAATGTTCCTATACCTTGTTAGTCACCTTTCGAGCCTTGGTTTATGAACATACCTGAATGTGCATCGTATATGCGGGCGCTGTTGTCCATAGCTCCCGTGATGAAATGTCTCCCGTCTGGTGACCATGCCAAGTCATATATCTCAGCTCCTGTCGACGTCCGACACATATGTCGTATCCTCCATGTTTCCTTGTCATCTGCGTGGTCTTCTCCTATCGCTGTGGTTGGAACGTCTGACTGCGTCCACAACAGCACATTCCCATCATCACCAGCCGATGCAAGCATTTCACCCTTTGGACAGAACCGAACAACATTGACGGTTTGAGTGTGCCGGATGAGAGAAGCAAGGAAGGTGACCTTTGCGTCCTCTCCATCTCTTTCGAGACTCCATAGCCTGATGTTATTATCACCTCCAGCTGTAGCTAATCGGCCTTTTCCGTGAGGATCGAAATGCACAGAATAGATGGGTTGAGTTTCGTTGTGCCAGGAGACGAGCAAAGGAGCAGCTTTCATCTTGGGCAACACATCTATGCAACGAGGTTTCAACGTCAAGAATGGGTCGGTCGAGGCGGAAGATAGCTTGAATGCGAGGTCTGCACAGAAATTAAGGTGCAGGTGCACAGGGTCAGACTGGCAAGCCTGGGTGGTTAATTACTTGCATGCTGGCCCCTCAGACGCGTCGCGGAGAACAGACGGGCCGGAAGACCGCGTCTGGATCAATGCCGCTGTCAAGGCTAGGTACTTACTAGCGTTCACTTCCTCAGCCAAGGGCGTTTACTGATCTGAAGCTTCGCGTATCACGCTACGAGGTGGTGCAGCACAAATTGCAGGACGTAGTAACAATGACACGTTTCTCATTATTCTCGCAAAGCCTACAAGTTCACCATCCAAAACTCTACCTCGTCATAGCTAATGCCCACACGAACTGCAAATTGGAGAGAGGGTATCCTCCCTGGTTGTTCCCCAGCTTTCCCCTGCGTTCCTCGATGTAGAGGACTTCGAAACTGACCGTCGTACCTCATGTCGACGTCCACCCACCGCGGCTCTGTTAGGTGAAAGCTAGCGATGAACTAATAATTGTTCATCTCTCTCCAGTAGAGGTTACCACCAATGCGGCCAGCCGTTGTTGAGTGGCATAAACATGTGCACGAGTAAGCACGAAATGTCATATCGATAGGCTCAAAAGCTCTGCGCCGAAGGTTGAGCAGGCTATACAAGACATTAGTAAAGGCTTGCATCCTGTTTGACGTTTCAGAACTTACAGGACTGTTAATGGCACTATTTCGTTGATTCCGACCCTTCTTGATATGGCTTTTCAGCGCAGTCGAGTCAAGAGGTTTGA
>Ga0068631_100030_pt1 | contig 39716 bp, 39 predicted proteins | sample InSIn5gowninarea_2_FD_77434 | JGI IMG/M metagenome (GOLD analysis project Ga0068631, IMG submission 77434) | Clean room microbial communities from NASA Spacecraft Assembly Facility at Jet Propulsion Laboratory, Pasadena, California, USA -... ...
CACTGGAAGCGGGAGCATGAAGGCGTGGCTTGAGTGCTGCGTTGCGGGGAACGTCGATGCTGTCTATCGTGAATATCTTGAGAAGACATTAGGGTGGTCAGTGGTTATGGTAGGATGTCAATTATTGTTACCAGAGCACCTTCACTTTGGACGTTCCTTTGTCCAGACATGAGTCGAGGATGATACGGCAATAAGCACACAACAACAGGAGCGACGATAAGTGGAAAAAACGAGAGAAATTCAGCTAAAATACCATCAAATCATACTACACATACCATCGCAGACTCATTAAAATGTTGCATTGTCTTATCGTCCATCTCCTCGGACCCCATTTTCATTATATACCCTGCATTATTTCCGGCACTCTTCGCGGATACTTCTTCATCAAGTCATAAACGCCGTCTGCACCTCAAAAATCTCATTCCTCCACCCCTTAACCTGGAAATCATCCACAACCTCACCGGCTCTTCCAGCCTCCTCATGCCACAACTTCACCACACTACCCGGGGCATACACGCCCTTGAAGACACCCTTACCAGGCTGGTCGACACCAACACGCGAGTACACATCTGGGTCAGGATCATCAGGCGACAATCTCGTCATGATAGCCTTGAAGAACGTCCTCAAATCCTGAGGATCCGAAATCCTAGTAGCACGTAGCCTTTCCCTCGCGAATAGAAGTTCTCTGTTGGCAGAGTGGAAAACGCCCTCGAGTGCTTTGGCGATTTGCTTCTCCATGACCTTGCGGATGATGGGCTGCAACAAAGGCTTTGTGAGCCATGCGATCCAGCTGAATTTGCTCTTGGATAGCTGGTACTTTAGTTTGTGGATGTTGACGCGGACGGCCTTGAGTGTCAGAATCTTCTCCAGGCGGTCTTGACCTACTTCTACGTCGATGTGGACGTCCATGCCCTTGTCGTCCAGCTGCATGGAAGCGATTCCCGAGTCAGCGAGACGGAAGAAGCCGGAGTGTGCGCGCATCCAGAAGCCGATTTCATCGGCGCGGAAACTGAGACCGTCCAGCTTGATGGTAACGAGAGAGGTCACTTTACTGACGGTACGAAGACGGGCTTTGCGAATCTCGAGATCGTTGTAGGTTTCGATCTTGAGACGGTATGGGAGGAAGGACGAGTGGTTGACGGTGTGGCCAGGTTCAATGACGAGGTTTTCGAGAAGGATGTCAGCTTCTGGAGCGGAAACTTCAAGGCGAGGAATCGGGATGTATTGGATCGCTTGGATAAATGCAGGGACGAAGATGTTGATACCGTCTTGGAGAAGATCCTTGTTGGAATTCGTGTCGGTGGGATTGAGAATTGAGGCGAAGTTAAATGTGGTATTAATCAGTCCAGCAATATCCTTGTCGCCAAACGCAGAGCGGAAGGTATTGGGAATCTGCTGGAGAAGGGCATTGATGTCGTGGCCGAGTGAGTTTGTATCGTCAGTAGATTCCTCGTATTCTTGGCGAAGCTCTTGGACCTTCTCGTCAATGTGTTCGATGAAGTTGGGATCAGTCAATGTCTTTTGTAATCCATTTCCGACCTTCTCCATCAGAGTCTCAAACTGAGGATCCTTCTCACGGTGTTCAGCAACCTTCTTAAACCGAGTCTCCAGTTCGTCCCATTCCTGTTTCTCGCCGAAAGAGGTAATGAAGAGCCAGATGTTCTTCATGGCACGATCAAGTTCCTCATTAGTACTGACATCATCCTCGGCAGTCTTTACAACTTCTTCTGCGGCTCTTGAATAAACCATTGCATATCTCTTGATAAGCAGACCGATTGTGGATACACTGTCAGAGTAGTCGTTGCGGTATCTTAGCTTAGTCACCGCTTTCTTCAGTCTGTTCATGAGCACATCCTTATCTTGGCCGGAGAAATGCTCTATGGCACTGTCCTTTGCCTGTTTGCCAACCTTACTTGCACCCTCAGCAAGCGCAGCTGAAACATCTTGCACATCGGCAATGAGTTCCTGTTGGGGCGGTGCTGAGCCGTCCTTCTTTGCGTCAGCTTCAGGCATTGGTGGTGCGTCAATCTGCTTCGCTGCGTCTGCTGCTGCTTCCGATACGGCGAATGCAGAGTCCTTGAAGATTTCACGGCCAACATTTTGCAGGTCTGACAGGAAGATGCGGAAATCTGAGTTAGTAAGGAGAAGAGAGCCAACGGTCTGTATGCTACTGTATGCTGTGGTGTTGTTAGTCTATTCAGGTTACAGTGACGATCTACAGCCAAAACATACCTGCCGCAGTATCTGCTCTGGCCCTGATCTTGGCACTTCGTTTGGCAATATCCTTAGCATCAACCGTGATCTTTGACTTTGTCAGGAACCAGATGAAGTCTTGAATCTGGTCCTCGCTGTTCTTGTGTAGCAGAAGCTCGATGAACTGGTTCACCCATTGCTTGCCAAACTTGACAAGCAGTCTTCCAGATTCACTGATTTCAGCGTCACTTGTATTCAGGACGTCAGAGGCAAGCAGAGTTCTCAGATTCACAATCAGTTGTTCATTCGAAGGCATATAACCCTTGGACAAGGCACGCATCATCTGGTAAGAATGAAGCTTCTGATGCACACGACGCTGCATTGTGGTGTCGTCATTGTATTTTGGTAGTAGAGGCTCGTGCTCGTCATCATGGCGAGACTTGCGCAAGCCGAAGCAAGAAGTGATCATGGAAGCCATCGTGAGTGATGGATAGTATGTTTTGCGGGTGTGATGAGATGAAACAGCTCTCGGACGAGGATTTCCACACTTGGTTTGCACATGGCAGACTTGGATTTGCCATGTTAGCTCGCCCCACACTATCGTACGTCACTCCTCCGCAGCTTCCTCCGCGCGCTTATTGTCACGCAACTCTTAGGTCACACGACACCTTGTTGGAAGATACGAGCATTGCTCGAGCTGTCGAATTCCTGACTAGGAAGTCCATCTGCTATACGGCTCCTTCCAAGAAGTGCTTTTCGTCAGAGGAACCATCCTTCGCTCTATAACGATGACATTTCCGAGTTTCCAGTCGACTGCAGCACTGAGAATGTACGGCACCCTTCACCACGATACGTCGTACCTAAGCTGCTGCTTGTTCCTCGATGCAGGAGCCCGCATCAGATAACTAACGCACAGGGGCCCTACATGTACCTACTTTAGCTCGCTTCATGATAACCCGTATCGGAAGATGTCGGGACGATGAGCCCTGGAGACATTGGCTCGTGGCTTCGCGGCTACTGCGCCTGGCAATTGTAAACACCAGGCTTGAACAAGACGACGACAAGATGAGAAATGACTAATGAGCAACCGAGCAATATTTGAGGACTCTACATGGCGTTGGGTGCTGGCGAAGGACATGTACAGCTCAACATGTTGTAGTCTGAAGAGGCTTGTATGCCGCTGTTATTTGATATTGGGGATCCGGTCGCCCAAATGTAGATGTAGGAAGACCACCAATATATAGCCTATGTAGTAAAGCAGCACTATATCATAGTCTTCGTCACTCTCTTCATGTTTATGCTGAGTACTATTTCAACTTCGTCTACGACTTTATTCAGTCTTTCGGCCTCCAATCGACTTTCTGCAAGAAAGGTGCTCTTGTAATACTCAAATACCTGGAGCGGTTACCTCAACCACCACACTCGCTTTCCTAATGCTTCGATCCATCCGTTCCCTCACATTCTCCAGATCATTTCTAAAACCTGGTCCTATCTTCACTACGCCTATCCGTTACCTAAGTTCTTCTACAAACACAATGGCAGCCCAGGCAACAATTAAGAGCACTCTGCCTCATTCCTTACAGAACCGGTATGATCCGTTTTGACCCAGGTCCGTATCTTCTGCCTAGATACAAGCTGACCACTTGCTATAGAAATACACCCACCAGTGGTGATTATGATACCGCACTATCGAGCTCAGCCCGCCAACATCTCAAAACCTACGGCCTCACACCTCCATCCGTCCAAGACTTTGCAACACAATCCAAAAGATGCCTCGATATCCTGCACGCCAAACCCACCGCAATCGACAAGTTCATGTACCTTACATACCTCAGGGCTTCCAATGTCCACCTCTTCTATCGCCTACTGGCCGAAAACATCAAAGAGTTGACCCCTCTGATTTACACACCTACCGTAGGAGAAGCATGTTTACGCTGGCATGAGATATATACCGTGCCAGAGGGCATGTACCTCTCGTACTCGGATAAGGGGAATTTGAGGCAGATCATTGAGAATTGGCCGCACGAGGTGGAAATCACAGTACTGACTGATGGCTCACGCATTCTTGGTCTGGGAGACCTGGGAATCAATGGTATGGGTATACCTGTGGGGAAGCTAGCTTTGTATGTCTCCTGTGCAGGTATTAGCCCAGAGGGGACTTTACCTCTAACTGTGGACTTGGGAACAAGCAACAAAGCTCTAAGGGAAGATCCGTTGTACATGGGAAGCAGAAGAGACAAGGTCACTGCGGAAGAGGAAAAGGAGTTTCTGGACGAGCTGATGGCAGCACTGAAAGAGAAATGGCCCGCTATTGTCATCCAATTCGAGGACTGGAAGAACCCTTTCCCTGCTTTGGAGCGATATCAAAATGTGTATACATGCTTCAACGACGACATCCAGGGCACTGGTGCTGTTATTCTGGGAGGCTTCATCAATGCTGTCAAGATGACTGGCATTGCGCCGAAAGATCAAAGAGCAGTGTTCTTTGGCGCTGGAAGTGCCGGTGTTGGCGTAGCTAAGCAAATGGTGCAATTCTTCATGGCAGAAGGTTTGAGTGAAGATGAGGCCAGAAAGCGCTTCTGGCTAGTGGATTCGAAGGTCGGTATTTGCTATAATACAACATGTCCTAGACTAACGCATCACATAGGGTCTCATCACGAATGATCGCGGCGACAAGCTCGCTTCTCACAAAACCTACTTTTCTCGCGACGACAACAACGGTGAACAAGTACGCTCCCTTCACGATGTCATCGAATACGTTAAGCCTACCATTCTTATGGGTCTTTCCACAATCGGTGGCGCTTTCGACAAGAAAATTCTCAAACGCATGGCTGAACTCAACGACAAGCCTGTCATTTTCCCCTTATCCAACCCATCTTCTCAGTCAGAATGTAACTTTGAAGATGCAGTAAAACACACAGATGGTCGTGTGTTATTTGCCAGTGGCAGCCCGTTCAATCCTCTGACTTATAAAAACAAGACTTTGACCCCTGGACAAGGTATGTTGCTATTTTTACACTACTTTATGCTAGTGGGGAGTTGTACTGCCGTTACACCAATTAACATGTTCTCCAGGCAACAACATGTACGTCTTCCCTGGTATTGGTCTTGCTGCTATCCTCTCCAAGGCAATCTCCATCACGCAATCAATGATCTACGCCTCTGCCGAATCACTCGCCGCCTCCATCAACGAGACTGAGCGAAGCAACGATTGGCTTTATCCCGACATCACACGAATTCGAGAGGTCAGCGTAACGGTGACGAGAGGTGTTATTAGGGCGGCACAGGAAGCAGGTGTCGACAGAGCACCAGAATTGAGGAATTTGAATGATGAGGAGTTGGATGAGTATATTAGACAGAGGATGTACGATCCAAGGAGGGAAATAACGTTGATGGAGGAGCATATCAAGAAGATGTCGAAGCAATGAAGATGAAGGATGAGTCGATGGACTTCATTGCGAGTGCACAAGGAGGATAGTGTGGTGGAGATTGGCTATATGTTACGATGAAAACGACAATAGAAGTAACGACAATAGAGTAAATCCCTGAGCGGATCCTTGGAGAACCGAGGTCAGATGGGGGAACGGAAGCAGGCTAAATGCAATGCGACTGAAGCCTTCCTCAGAAGACTCTCTTCCTACCTGGTACTCATCCATGTAGTCGACTTGATATCTTGGCATTGGATATCTTGCACGTGTCAGTATAATTGAACTAACGTCGATCATCAAATTGTCCATCAGAAAAGCTGCCGCAAGTGCCTCGAAAGAACACAACCAGGATTTCCATCACAGCCATGATATTACGACCCTGTTTACGGCAAAGGAGCGCCTTTGCCAACCTCACCAGACCAATTCTATCAGTACAGTATAGCCATTGAAACCAGCGTCAAACTCCATGCTAATAATTCTGTCCAGGCACAGACGTCAATAGCACAACAACAATGTCAAGCTCGCAATATCCACGCCGTACCGAAAGTCAACGTTCATGATGAAGTGTTCAAGGAAAAGGGAATAGACGGTCTCCTTACGCCAGAAGCCTACAACATAGCATGGACCGAGTACGAAGGCCACATGGTTGATAGACTCAACACCATGCTCGCAGGTACATCTTCCTCCTGCCTTACACCACCGATACCACCACCACACCCGCCGCATCCGTCCAACTAATCCACTCAATCTCCTCGAATAGAAGACGAAAAGCGCGACCTCGACCCCAAAACCCTCTCCCTCATCACCGCCCGTGACCCCTCCCAAGCGCATATCTTCAACCACGCCAGCATGGCACACAACAATCACTTCTTCTTCTCCGGCCTCTCCCCGACCGAAACCAGCATCCCCGAAGACCTGCAACGCCACCTGACCACCTCCTTCGGCTCCCTCGCCACCTTCCGCAAAACATTCCTAACCCACGCCGCCGCAACCTTTGGCCCGGCCTTCGTCTGGCTCGTCCAAACACACAACCCTTCGCCCAACCACCCCTCTGTCTCCGGCGCAGGTAGACTAGGAAGTGAGTTCGGAGGCGCTGCGGGCAGAGAGCGCCAGTTACACTTCAGAATCGTGACGACGTATCTCGCCGGCTCGCCGTATCCCGGTGCGCACTGGCGGGGTCAAGGAAGTGATATGAATACGCAGAATCTAAATGGGAGGACGGCAGAGGAATACCAACGTCAGACTGTCGTGCAGAATGGGTTTGGAGGCCCAGGCGCGCAGGGTGGGTTGGCGAGGGAGGCGGAGAAGTTTGGAGGCGCGGATATTGTGCCGGTTATGTGTGTGAATACGTGGGAGCATGTGTGGATGTGGGATTGGGGAGTGCAGGGGAAGATGCCTTATTTGAGCAAGTGGTGGGATAGGGTTGATTGGAGTGTTGTGTGGGGGAGGTGTGATGTTGGTGGGAATCAAGGGAGAAGTGGTGGTGGCTACAGGTTTTAGGTGGGAGTAGACTGTGGGAAAAGCGAGGAGGAGACCGATGTGAAAGATGCCAGAAACAAGATCGTTCCTCCAAAGTTATACCTCGCCGATTGTACAAATCAAAATTAACAAAGTATTGACGAATGTCTTTTGTTCAACCATTCACCAGATCAACCCGTAACCACATCCATCTTGACCTCCGCAACCATGCTTGCAGTATAATCTTATTCACTTTCTCGTCCTCCTCTTACCTTTCCCACATCTCATCACACAGGCAAAACAAATTCGACATGTGAGAAGAGGTAAGTAGACCTGATCAAGAAGGGTCACTACTAATATACTAAGTGGACAGACGGAGAAACATAGCTTAGAGCAGTCGTACGTGCTGACGCTGACAATCGTTCGAGATGACCCAACAAATGCTGGCAGACACATTCACATTGCTAGGCTGGAATTGCCTTACCTTCCCGATCGGGGGCCTCTGCCAAGCGATCGGATCTTGCCGCATCGCTACCACTCTTGGCTCAACTGCAAGCGAGCGTCATGATTTCGTGTCGAAGACGAGACGAACCTTTGCCACATTTTGGTATTTCAAAATATCACTGTGATCTATTTGTTTGGGTGAAGTATGTTTTGATAGTGCTTAAGTTATTGTTCCTTTCTTGCATATTATTTCGTTATTATATTCTATCAGCTGCTAGGCGCTGCAGAAACAGTGATACATACCTGAGTACATCTGCAGCCTTGGTCGCACAATGTCAACGATCTTGTTAGCACTTGGAGTTCTAACAACAGGATACTCGCTGTGGTGTCTACGATGTCTCCAGCTCAACATTGCAGAAGCTAAGCGGTCTGGCATTCCATATGTCGTCGTTCCTGTATATACTTTCAACACAGCTTGGCTCATCACGCATCGGATATGGTTGCGCTTGTTGTCTTATTTACCATTATCATGGCACGAGTCTTGGTCTATGTAAGTTGATCCTCGATACTATTGATGTATTGATATATCAGCATCTGACCACAAAGCTAGCCATCTTACACCCGAATTTGCATGGAATGAGAAATTCGAGCCCTTCCGCAAAGCAGACTGTGGTCTGCTCCTCGTCGTGTCGCCTGGTCGTATCATAATGTGGGTTGCGGATGCCGAAGCAGTTAACCAGATTACCACTCGACGCAATGACTTCCCAAAGCCAACTGAACTGTATGGCTCTGTTGACTTGTTCGGCAAGAACGTTGTCAGTACAGAAGGCAGCGTCTGGCGTCATCATCGCAAAATCAGTTCGCCACCTTTCACTGAGAAGAACAACTTGCTCGTGTTCAAGGAGTCTATCCGCCAAGCCCAGTCGATGATTTCAAGCTGGGTCACGACGACTGATCAATCAAGCAAGACGCTCCCTCATATTGCGGAAGACACGATGAGATTAAGTTTGCACGTCATTTCTAGAGCTGGGTTTGGACAGACGCTGAAGTGGCCGCACGAGGAGGCGGGAGAGGTTGTGCTGCCAAAGGGGCATATATTGAGTTACAAAGATGCATTGGAAAGCCTTTTGCAGAATATCATTCAGATTATGCTGATGCCGAAAGTTATCTTATGTGAGTGGAAACTAGACAATATTGTCGAGAATTACACGACTGACAGGTTAATTATAGCAAATTCACCATTCAAGTCACAAAAAGTGGCAAAGAGCGCGTATGCAGAGTGGGGTCAGTACATGAATGAGCTGCTAGTAGCAAAGAAAGAAGATATTAGGCAGGGCAAAGAGCAAGAGGGCATGGACTTGATGGGTCAGTCAAATTCCTACGATAGGATCCTTTTGTCATGCTAACACAATTTTCTAGGCGCACTACTTCGCAACTCTGGAGTGACATCCAAATCTTTGGAAAGCGGCGCATCAACAGCCACGCTAAGTGATAGCGAGATTCTCGGCAACGCCTTTGTCTTCATCCTAGCAGGTCACGAAACTGCTGCAAACACCATTCACTATTCTCTCCTCTACCTTGCAATGAACCCTTCCAGCCAAAGACACCTGCAGAAGGATCTCGAGACTCAGGGTTTTACCTCCAAGAATCCTGAAGATTGGGACTATGATCACGACCTCCCAAAACTCTTTGGCGGCATGGCTGTAAGTACTACTCCATTGATCCGTTTACTCCCCACAAGCCTGCCACTCTATAGACTAATCTCATTCAACACACAATAGGCCGCGGTAATGAACGAAGAACTCCGCCTAATCCCTCCGGTCGTCTCCATCCCCAAATGCACAAAAACAGCCCAACCACTCACCCTCGACTCCCGCCGCGTTGTCGTCCCCGCCAACACCTTCGTAAACCTCCTCTCCGTCGCCTCGCACCGCGATCCCAAATACTGGCTCAGCGGCACCCAGGCCAACGATCTCAACGACTTCCGGCCCGAGCGCTGGCTTGTCAAATCCGATCAGCACGAGCAGCACGACGCGGCAACAAGCGATGGTGAAGATTATGGTGGCCCGCAAGGCGAGGACATTGCCTCGACATTGTTGCGCCCGAAAAAAGGGTCGTATTATCCTTTCTCGGAAGGGCCGCGAGCGTGCTTGGGTAGGAGGTTTGCGCAGGTGGAGGTGCTGGCGGTATTGGCGATGGTATTCAAAGATTATTCGGTTGAGCTGGCTGTTGATGAGTTTGCGACGGATGAGGAGGTTCAGAGGATGCCTGTGGGTGGTGGAGAGAGGAGGGCGGTTTGGGAGAAGGCGAGGAAGAGGGCGACAGGGTTGTTGAAAGATGGTATGGGCACTATTATTACAATACAGATGAGAGATGGGACTGTGCCTTTGAGGCTGGTCAGGAAGGGGAGGGAGAGATTTGCATTTTGATTGAAAGCGAATGTTTTGGATAGGTTCGTTAGTCTGAAGGAGCAACTAGGTGATGCAGATGGAGCTTTCAGCAACTGAAGCGGGAAATACAGTGCGCCCTTCGAGCTTAGATTATCACCAAATGAAAAAAGAAGTAGTGGGGAAAGCATGTCAATTTTGTGACTGGCTTGTGCCAGGTTGATGATATGCATTCAAGATTATACAAAGATCGATCCAATGTAGTCACTCCGTAACCACTGTAGATCTTGTTGAATGGCCCTGGTTAAATAGATAATATATTGATGAGTTTCTAAAATGTCCGTCCATTAAAATAGTCCTGTATTTCGTATTGATTAAGATGATATGCAGGGTGGAGAGGAAGGCAGCCTTGTCGAGCCTTTGGTAGTTAAACCATGTTGATCTTCCACTGATTATAAAGTATACCTGCGAGCACATTGATAAAATGCTGAAGTAGGCAAATCGTGGGTCTTTGGATTGGAAGTTTTTGATGAAGTGATTCGTCGATCGTGAAAACGAATGGCCTGTAGAGTGCTACTAGTGCTCACCACTTCACGTTTAGTTAGAGAAAGAGGCGCAGCATCGAAGCCGAGCTGTGTAGACGCCATGCTTAGACGGTAGTGACAGGAATACTCGAAGGAACATTACCAATGCCGGTGTCCTGGAAGTCACGTATTTTACGTCAATCCAAAATGTGAAGAAGAGATGACCACAGGCTTGTCGACGTGCAAGTCGTTCATAGAAATGCTGCTAGCACCAAGGTAGGCTTGCAACATGCCACGATCACGCTTACGAGCCTCGTACCACTGGTCTAGGACGCCAATATGACCGACTAGCCCATGGCAAGACGAGATCTGACGGTAGAAAAGCGTTCAAGATGTGTGAAGAAGGAGGAAAAGAAGAACAGGAAGAAGAAGTAAAAATGAAAATGTCTATTCAAATTGCTACCGTGGTTGTGGGAAATCTTAGCGTCTACCCCACAAACTATCGTGTGCGAGGGCTAGCAGCAACAACGACCACCTCGAATCCGATCTTTGTTTGAGCCTGCTGGTTATTCCTGCTACTTATATCTGTCTGACTGACCATTGAATACTGTCTCCTCTCTGTTTTCTCCTCATGCTACCCGAGCGAACGACCACTGCTGGAACCCCGTCCTTTGATCAAATCTCCTACTCCACTCTCACCACCCGCCTCAATGGCCACCATAACGAATAAGCGACAACAGGCACGGCACGAACGAGCTCTTCAAGACCTAATCAGTGGCACGCCCGGCAATAACAAATGCGCCGACTGTAGTGCTAGTAATCCAGGATGGGCGAGCTGGAATCTGGGTATCTTCTTGTGTATGCGCTGCGCCAGTCTACACAGAAAGCTAGGAACACATATATCAAAGGTCAAATCACTATCAATGGACACCTGGACGGCGGAGCAGGTTGATGTTGGTATTGTCTTCAAGAATGTACAAGGTCATGTCTAACGCATTCCATATAGTCGATGAAGAGTATTGGCAATATTGCCTCGAACAAAATCTACAACCCGCGCAACATCCGTCCTACGATACCACTAGATCCGGACGAGGTGGACACTTCTGTGGAAAAGTACATCCGAGAAAAGTATCAACGCAGGACGCTGTCAGACATCGCTACGATAGCGCGGAATAACACTGGTAGTACAGCCACGACAGCTTCAACAGAAGATCGACCGCCTCCACCTCCTCCAAAACCGAACGCCAGGTTCGCCTCCGATCTACGATCCACATCAGCAGCATATCCCTCTCCTTACTCCTCTGGACGTTCGTCTCCTGCAACAGCAGCGGGTCGTGATCCATCCGCACTAGAGAACAAAAGTCTACCGCCACTTCCTCGTGGCGCTGTAGCTGCTCAGAACTCAAGCAATGTGTCGACACCAGCATCTGCCCAGAGCTTCTTTCCTACATATACTCAACCTGGGCCTACACCACAACCGCCACACCAACCAGCTCCACCACAAACGTATCAGAATCAAAATATCGCAGCAGCACATACAGGCTATGGCGGGGCCAATCCTTTCTATACGCAAGCGCAATATCCACCACGGCAACAACCCCTCGAAGCTTCGTTCCAGAGAATGCAACTCCAACAGGCTACACTTACACCAGAAGCAACGGGTGGTTGGCAGCAGCAACCTTCTGCAAACAATCCTTTCCTCCAAGCATATACTCCGCCTATATCTCCGCCACCTCCATCACAGGCTTATAGTCAGTCAGCAGCCCAGATGTTCTTCGGCGAGCAAATCAATAATGGACAGATAAACCAGTCAAGTACGAACCCATTCATGCATCTGACACGATCACAAACCATGCCAAACAGTCCGATGCAGAGTGGTTCTTTTTACGACGCTACGTACCAACCTCCGGCGATGTCGGACCAATTTCATCTACCACTGATGTCACCTTCGACCAATCCATTCTATAGTCATAGTCAAGTATCATCTCCTGCAGCTCTGCAGCAACATGAACAATATTTTGCTCCTGTGCAACAACAACAACAACAACAACAACAGCAGCAGCAGCAACAGCAGCAGCAATCATCATGGCTGGACAATACACTGCATACAGATATGCCCAACACCTCGCAACAAAACCAACCCATATACCTACTACAGCCACAAGAATATCAACCAGCACAGCAAACATTTCAAAACCCTGCACGACATAACAAATCAAGCATATTAGCACTCTACAGCCAACCTCATCTCGCTCCAGCTCGACCTGTCCTACCAGACTCAACTTCTCAAGGTGGCGTTGAAGAAGCACCAATACAGAATCTTCTGAAGAGACGCAGTGTGACAATGCCGGTCACGCTTCCTGCCGACACGCCTGGCAGTAAGAATCCTTTTGCTGCGATGTCAAGTACAGATCCGCAGAAAGCTGGTGACGATAGTTATCGGAGTCATAGTCCTGACGCGTTTAGGAGCTTGTCTTCGACGTTCAAATAGCTTCGTGGAGGTTGATGGATGGATATATGGATATGATAAGATACCCCGTTTTCTGTATGTAACAATGTAATGTTGGGATAATGAGATACGTCTTCGAGATGCTTCTAGATGATACTCTCCCTGTGTGAGGGTAGAAGATGTTCAATTTCAGACGTCTGCTTGTCAAGAACCGGTTCTTATAGGGTGTTACCATATCAATTAGTGGTCAAGGCTTTGACAAGCTAATGCACGATACAGTAGGCATTCCGATTGACTAAGGAGTATTGACATTGCGGGCACGGTGAACCGATGGTACTGCTGGTGACCGGGGAATAGAACAATACTCTACTGCTGAATTAAGAGGTTCTGAAATATGTGTTTGACTAGTTTAATGCTAGGTATGGTGCGCTGGAGCTGGAGGATGAGGCCGGAGAAGTCGCTTTCTCAAGTTGTGAGGTATTACCGACCGCTGAGCACTAACATGGGCTAAGTATCTTACCTCGATTAAACGAATGAGGAACGAGAAGGTAACAGATGCGTCTGATAAGAGATACTCGTAATGTTATTGAAAACGCAAACAAAAAAGGAATAACGCCAGCACCAAGAAATTGAGGGTATCAACCGAACCAGCCATACCAATCACACACTTCCTTCCATCTAGCATTGAAAAGCAAAAGACGAGCGCAACTCGTCCTACCATTTTACTTCATCATTTCCTACTACGCCCTTCTCTCCACCGAATACTCAATTCCTACCTCACATGTTCTCAACATTCCTCGCGTTAACTGCACTTGCCAATCCAGTTACTTCGTGACCAAAACCGGCGCGATCGGTAACAAATCCTCCTCCTCCTGTTCCTCGGCTGAAGTTTGTGACGGCATCGTCGAAGCTGGTTACCTTGGGTTGACTACCGTACGAACTTGGTCCTTCACCAGCTGCTTCTGCTTGAGCAAGCTGGGATTGGAATGCCTGGGTTTGTCCGGGCAGGAAGATGACTTTGCTGTTTGAGGATTTGGCCATTGCTTGCATTGCCTGTGAGAGTGTGAAAAAAGCGCTTATTAGGTACAATGCAGCAAAAACGAACAAGAGCAAAAGCAGAAAATCGGGACATACCTCAAGATAGCGTATCTGCATAGCAGCCGGCGAGCTCAAAATATCAGCCGCCTGCCTCATCAACTTGGCACTTTCAACCTCAGCCCTCGCAGCAATAACCTTTGCCTCACCCGTCCTCTTCGACTGCGCTGCCATGCTCAAACTATCCTGCAGTTCCTGACTGAACACGATATCTTTGACCAACATGCTCTCGACGTGCACACCCCAGCTTTCGGCGGTTTCCTCGATGATTTCACGAATGCTTACTGCGATTTCCTCGCGACGCTCAATGACGTCTTGTAGCAAGCGTGCACCAATGACGTGGCGAAGAGTGGTTTGTGTGCGTTCCACGAGGGCAGTGCGGATGTCCGAGATGCCGAAGGCGGCGCGGTGGGGCGAGTTGATGTGGTAGTAGATTACGGAGGTGAGGTGGAGAGTTACCTGAATGAAGGTGGTTAGTCATGCACGGAGGAGGCGATCAGCATTTCGCGCTTACGTTGTCCTTGGTCATGCAAACTTGGCGAGGAACTTCGACGATTTGAATCTTGACGTCGACGCGGAGGAGGGATTCGGATAGGGGGTTGATGAAGGTGAGGCCGGGGTCGACTGCGCGGGTGAAGCGACCGAATTTTGTGATGAGGCCGACGGTACCTTGGTCCAGTGGAGCGTACGCATGTTAGCTTGGGCTTCTCACATAGAGGTTGGTGCGACAGCGGGTAGTAATTAATATTGGTAAGAGGTGTGCTGTGATCATGTGGACGCTTAGACACATTCGAGTAATCAAAAAGCGAAAGAGCCTTTTGAACCTGCCAGCACGAGGATTTATCCTTTCTCTATCACTCAAACAATGACACTCATTACAGAACATGAAGAAAATGTACTTATCTCGTTTATAAGGATTAGGACAACAGATACATCCCGGAATTGAGCCAAGAGTACCGAGACAACCACCAAAAGTATTGACCATGCTTTCATACCATCCATGAACAGCATTATCATCGGGATAAGCCGCCATGGTTGAAGCATAGCTAGGCTGCAAGTCCTCACGACGAGGAGGTTGGACTGTCACAAGAGCTTTGCGAGGAACTTCTTTTTGCTGCTGTACAAGCGGCTTAGTAGGAAGAGGCAAATGCCCGTCGTCCGAGTTGCTGTCTCTGTAGGCTGACATAGTGGAATGTGATCGATCTCTGTTATGATGATTACTGATTACACTTTGATCTTACTGAAGGACTGTAATATTGTTGCTGATGGTGATGTAGAAAAAGAAGGAAGAAAGAAGAGAAACCAAGCAGCATGCAGTGATTGTAAGAAGTAAATCGAGACAATGCCCGGCCTTATCGCAAAAGCGAGGAAAGGTGGCGAAGTATCTTGATTGACCAAGTCACGCGATACAGCTGTTCCGCTGATCACATGCCAAGCAAGCTATACCAAGAACCCAAGAGCTGGGCAAGGCCGTGCGACCGCCGACAAGACCGACAAGAGCAAGATGAATACGGTGCGTTACCTCGCTGCTTACGATCTCATTGTGCGAGGATGCAGCCTTGCTATGTTATTTCGTCAAAGCCTCTTGATAATCCCGGAGCTTGCTTGCGGATCTGCGGCAGTGTAATTCTGGTTCCCATCGGAAGACCTCAAACATCTGACTTGAACGGGGCAGTGCACTCCAGCAGTGACTTCTTGCGTTTTCTACCCAGTTTAGTTGATTGGAGGTCACTCAGACAGAAGCCGACCACTGGAGAAGAGAATGGAATACCTGTACAAAGTCGACGCTCACAAATGCTACAGCATTATTTGCGTTTTCAAATCGAACTACCACTGGATGTACTCTGCATACCTGCATAGTTGATACGTTACAAGCGGTTTTCGAAACTAAAACCATTGTGTTGTGAGGAGTCTTCATGAAGGTGGCCGACATTCTTACGACAGGTGGTTTTGTATTGTGAGGCGAATGCTGGTTACGAGACAGCCTTGACTTCTAACAATGTTTCTTCCTCCATGTAGCTCCCCTTAGGGATCCAGCGGCGAATTGGTGGCAACATCGTTCTAATTCTCTTGGTCTGCCTTATCTCGGGTCGCGCAGCTTCTGCTTGACTGTTCTTACATATGTCCTGGCGCTATGGTCTTTATCGTACCATCACCGAGTATATCGACATCTTTCCACCGAGTAAAGGTGCATCTTTCTTCGCTGATGTCGTTGTATTTCTTCTCCGCTCGACCTGGCACAAGCCCTCTACCTCGAGAAGCCACTCTCACCCTCTTTTACGTCAATTTCATGTTGCTCAACCTTGTCGACTGATGCTGCTGAGGGGCCTTTGTTCAGGTGTTCGATAAATTGCTGTAGTGCTTGTGAGCAGAAATGCAGCACATTACACGCCATGTCTAACCCTAATCTTGCTCTCGTCACCTTGTGCTTCGCCAGAGACCTTATGCTTCGATAAGTACATTGTTTTACGGGTAAAGCTGAGATACATACGTGACCACTGTTGACATTATGTTAGTGCTTGTTATAAAGCATGTTTTGAGGAACACTTACGCTGGATCGTTCTGAACCTTGCCGGTAAGACCTAACTTCTTCGCCTGCTCTTCCGTGAAGGATCTAGACGCTGTTTTAGCTCTGTCAAAGCTCTGTCATGGATTGTGACCAACCGGAAGTTGACTCCCTAGCGTCAGTCAGTAATCGTGCTGGATGAGCAGTAGTCATGCAAATGTGCGAGAAATGTGCCTACCTGAACTTCGCCATGAACTTTGAACGCAATCTATGCAGGTTGAGTTAGTGAGAGTATTCCACTTCTAGTGCTGTGTACATACTCTCTGTGTCATCTTGCTTGTTGTAGTTGAAAAGTACCGTTTCATATAGATGTAAATGCGGAAAGAAGGAATCGTTGCTGCTCAGTTTCACCATTGGGATCCGGAAAACTGCGGGGAAGAGCGTGACGTCAAGGGGCTCGTGCGCGCTTGTTTCACATCTTTCTTTAGTATTCATAAAGTGTTAGGTGTTCACCAAGACCGTCACCATCGCAACTTCGTCTATGAGAGTCTTGAGTTTGTATGTACACATTGTACATATCTTCTTGACTGTCGTCCATTTCTTGCATTGGTTTCATACTTGTTTTGACGCGCCCGCCGGCGTGAACTCCGCACCGTCGATGATGTGCAGATCTGCAAGATTGGTCTTGGCGTTCACGCGTTGTTTGTGGAAGCAAGGATGTGTATACTCGATCTTTAGCGGCTACGTGCATATCCTCTCCAGCCATCCATCAATTGATCTATCGACAATACGTATCTACGAACATATCTCTGGCCTGGTCACGGCGTCACGGTGTCAGTACTCGAGAATCGCTCATATCATCCCAGGTCCAGTCCTTGCCGTCCGCATTCCTCGTCTCATCTCAACATGCATAATATCGACTAGATTTGGAGCCTTTCGCGCCTGACTAGCCAAGCTACATAACAAGCACTTGCAAGACTTCTTCCTCTCACATCTCTTGCGAATGGCATCTGTAACAGTAGAAACCGCGCTCCCATGGCAGCAGAATGACACGATAAGGCTCCATTCGAAGCGTCCGAGTATGGCCTCGGTACAGATGATTATTGAAGCAGACCGGCGAAACAGCTCGGCGTGTTCAGGACGAATAGCAGACTATCACTCCCGAGTCACTTCAATCGCCTCCATGTCTACACTTTCCAGGAACTCTTTCTCGAGCCAAGTGGCTCGTCTGACCACAGTACGGCTACCTCACCCTGCAATATTGGAAAGGTCGACTACCACAACAACATCTGTAATTGTAGCATTCAAAGCCTTGGAAGATGCAGCTGGGGATTTACAAAACTGGGTCTCCAATGCATCTCAGGTACTGCAAGGGTTGGATGCAGAAGATGATATTGGCTGGGCCGCAGCCGCAGGGCGAGAAGGACTCGGCCAGATTGACGATGCCATGAAGAATTTTGAAGACCTAATGCAGGCTTATATCACATCTGTGGAAAGCTTACAATCACGTCAAGATTCAGCACTCGTGGCTAAAACGGAGATGATTCGATTGTTGGACCGCATCGAAGAGGTTACGAGCAATTGGGAAGAGCAGAAGAAACAGTTGCATTCTGTCAAGCTACAAGTCGAGTTATCACTCGAGTGGGAAGAGCTACAAAGTGGTGTTATAAACGACATTTCCACAGAACTAGAGCAGTTGACGGAGGTTGTGTACGAAATGGAAGAATGGAGACACCAGAATGACTATGGCTTTTACAGTACGACAGAAGATGCATACACAGCTCAATCGCAAGACACCACCCCGTCATCGCCTACGTCGCCTTCGCCATTTGGTCATGGACCCACGCCACGCACAAGTGCAAATACTAGCTTGATATCCTTAGTTGCGCGTATGCAGCCACTACGAGCATCACTCGACTTCCTTCCGATGCGCCTATCTACATTCCTACAGCGAGCGCAGACTACATTCCCGACTGCGTGTAAAGAGCTAGAGGCTCGCAAAGTATCGCTCGAAAGCAGATGGGATCAGCTGGAAACGGACGCAAGGGCATTGAAGAAAGAGCTCGGAGAGGACCGCTGGATCGTCGTGTTTCGTAACGCTGCGCAACAAGCTGTTCGTATGATGGATTCTGTGCAGCGTAGTATATCTCAAGTGGAAGAGGCACTGAAAGTCCGAACGAGCGTCTCTCAAGCAGCCATGATTCACCGGAAGATCGAGAGTTGTCAGGCAAAGACTAAGAATTACTGCCCAGCTGTGGAAAGGGTCCTTGACATTCTTGTCAAAGGTGCTAAAGAGCGAGCAAGTATCAATGGCGAGGTCATCAGGCTCCAGATTGACGCAAAGCAACGCTGGGAACATCTTGGAACAGCAATACGCAAGCTTGACACTCGACTAGCTAGATATGAGGCAGAACGGCGTAACAATATTCGGGAGTCTTTGTCCGAAATTGACACTGAGCATCACTCGCACGACCAAAGCATTGACAGGCTGACACCGGCTTCATCGCCAGCGAGTTCAGTATACTTGCTGAGCCCGATACGTACACGACCAGAGCTACTACATCCGTCGTCCCCAACAGCCAGACCCAACTTAAGATCGAGAATGAGTAGCCTTAACGTCCGCAGTTCCTTCTCGCGGACTTTCTCTAGAGAACCACTTACACCAGCACATACACCTAGAACAAGCCTGCTCCCTGTACGACCGAAAGAGGAGAGTAGCCTCCTTTCAGCTAGTCTCAACAGACGACTTGATAGGCCAATAACACCGTCCTACAACAATGCTTCCATGGTAACTCCTCCACGATCATCACAACTTATGACGCCAGCGAGTTCGACAACCAGGCCTATAAGACCACGGTGGAACTCATCCACAAAGGTTGACCATGCGAAGAAAGACGTGTCTGCCACGCCTGTTGCAACGAATCGTTCACCATTGCTACAGAGAGACTCAGCAGTTGGTCTCGCAGCGTCTTATGCCTCTGATGCCATATCCACCACTACACCACTGCGAAGTAGACGCAGCAGATACCTCAACACAACTGATCAATCACTCGCGGCGCCGCAGAATCTTCCTTCGAATAGTCGTCGACCTGATAGCAGAGCTCGCTCACCATTTGCAGCTAGTCAGAACAAGCGGCTCTCCCTCGCAGCGCCAGAAAACCTACCTTCCTACTCACCACGACCCAATAGTAGAGCGCAAACACCATTGACTAGCAGTTTCACGAGAAGTACATCACATTTGAATGTGCCTACTTCCTTAAGAGCTCGAGCGTCCATGGGCGTAGGTCATCTGTCGTCTGCATACAAAACAGATACACCATTAACACCCAGATCGGGAACCTCATTCGGTTCACGACGTGACCAACACGGTTTACCAACACCACAGTCGAGGCCAAGATGGCGATCATGAAATGAGTGTACTATAGATCATCAGTTTGACCATGGTCCCCAAAGTATTGCACTTGGAGTATAGATTGCTTGGATTGATCAGGAGAATAGAATGTATTTGGGTTAGCTTATTGGATAAGCACTGGGGCATGGTGTTCTCATGAGGACGGCGTGTATGATAATAATTTACGATTGACAATATATTTCTCCTTCTTATCTATGAAAATATGAGAACAGTTCCTTCTGAAGATAAAAAACTTCCTCAACTATGAGACCTTGTATTCGCCCAACGAAATCAGGCACGCGGTCTGCGTTCCTCTGGCATAAAACAAGCCGTATCAATATCAGGCTTTCTCCGCAACAAATGCAATATGTCTCCCATCTTTCGACACTAACCTTTCATCGCTTCAATGAAGAAACCCAACGAGAGGCCAGCTTCCTATCCAGGAATACCAATCTTCTTTCCTGTTCACCCGAAGGTGATGGCATCTCTCCCGCTGTAGAAGGTCAAGGCGGTGGACGTGGCTGGAAAGTGAAACTTTTTGATAAGGAGAAAAAGAGGAGAAAAAAAGGAAAGGGAAGTCGTGATGGGAGACTGATATAGCAGGAAAAAAGTGTTTCGGAATTGTTACCGTGGGTCACGTGAGTGGTCTGTGCTTTCACTTCTCCTTCCTGCTAAAGAGGTTTTGCGCGTGTTTCTATCAAACTTCACAACGATTCCCTCTGCTGCAAACGCGTAGTGGCATTACCACCGAAACGACGACTTTTGGAGCGGTACTGCATCCCTGAAGACTTCACTAGTAACACACGCGATAGTCGTCGCGCAGGATCAGCGACACCAACGACCGACCACGACCAGGAAACACCATCTTAAACCTCGCTCTCATCTCCGTGCGGAAGCAACACCGGAAGTCCAACATATCATCTTGTGTTTGTTAATTGCCTGGAAGGTGAAGCAAGGCGTGACTAGGTGGTGACGATTGCTGCACGGTCTCGCAGTCCTCTGGGCGCGGTCGCCTCGTGGGAAGTTCTTCGCCACCCGTTACCACAAACGACAGTAATAAACTTGCGACCGTCGCGCATCTGTCCCATCTGTTGTGGTATGCGCCTGGAGCCATTGAATCACAAATATAGCAAGACAAACCAAGAAGGATGAGTCATCAGCTGGGATCCGAAGCCTTCGACCAGTTGGTCGCCCATACACAACAACATGGCGTACAGCAGAGCCAGCAGAACCAGCAGAACCAGCAGAGTCCCGGTACTCCTGCTGGTGGTAATGGCGGCGGGTCTGGAGGTGGAAAGGGTTCGGGACAAAAGCCTACATACGCAAAGAGAGGGAAGATTACGATCGTAGCATGTGTGCCGTGTCGAAAGAGAAAGACAAAGGTTGGGCTTGATGTTCTTCAGACTCGAGCGAAATACTGACATGTGCTCATCTAGTGCGATGGCAAGAGACCTCATTGCTCGCAATGGTACGTATCGGGGCGATAGGCTATGAGTGAATAATCTCAGGAAACGATGTGCTGACTAGGAGATGATAGTACGGCACGCGACGGACCATGCAATTACGACATGACAGATGACCAGCGCAAACTCACGTACTTACGGGACAGGGTCGAGCAATTGAGCAACAAATCTGAAGCGCTTACCTCATTGTTGAACACCGTGCAGACATCAAGCGAAGCAGAAGCAGCCGAGATCTTTCGAAGGATCAGGCAGCCAGGCACAGATATTCAATACGTGGCAGAGCAGATACAAGCTGGTCAGCAACTGTTTGGTATTGGTAGAAGACCTTCTGGACGTGAGTACACCCTAATACCATGACGCCTGTCGCGTGTTGTACTCATATTTGGCAGAACAAGGTCAACCCCGGTCAGATGACAAGATCAAAGCTAGACAATATGACGAGCTCATGAATATGTTGTTGAGCGCGGACACTGATGCTGTACACAACATTATCCAACAAGCTCGAACGGGAGAAGCAGCTACAGCGCTCAGCCATGCTGCTATGGGTCTACAGCCAGCCAGATCGACTCAACCACTACCACTTCTCGGGCCTTCGCCGGATGTGTCTCGCAGTCTAGAAGCAGCATTCTCGAGGCATGATCAGACATTTGGTATGGTCAAAGGTGCTGAGATGAGCCACACTTCTTTGGGCCAAGGCACGGAATTCATAGATTCTCATATCCAGCATCCATGGACGAGTGTAACAAGAGACGACGAGCTTATAGAGCACTTGCTCACGTTATACTTCACATGGCAGCATTGTTTCTTCCAGAACTTTCCCGAGCAGCTGTTTCGCGAAGACATGCAGGCGAATCGAACGAAGTATTGCTCGACCATGCTCGTCAATGCTATTCTCGCGGCAGGTTGCTTTCTCTCGAATCGCGAAATATGTAGACAAGATCACGGAAATGGAAAGACGCTCATGGATTTGTTCTATGACGAGGCTGCAAAAGAGCTAGAAGATCCAGAAGTGCTATCGACAGTGACCACCACAGCAGCACTCTATCTCATCAGTTATGTTGATGGTACGCGAGGACGACTGAGTGCCTTGTGGCAGTATAGTGGACGTTCCGTCCTCATGGCAGTTGACCTTGAGCTTCATCTACGTCCTACCAAAAAGCGAAGAGCTGCCGGAGCTGTGACCGAGGAAGAGGAGGAGGAAGCAAACAAGGAAGGACAAGCACGATCTCATGCTTTCTGGGGCTGTTTTCATGTCGACCAGTAAGTGCTCAGGTCATCAGGTCAATGTGATGCTCGTGACTAACCTGATGTGAAGGACGACAAGTTTCACTCTGGGCCGACTTCCACTACTCAACATCAACGGTATTACATGCGAACCACCAGATGCTGCAGACATTGAAGACATGAGTGACGATGCTCCATGGTCCGCTTACGAAATGGACATACCAGATAGGCCAGGTGTTCGTGCGACCACATTCTCCAGATGTGCTGCCTTGTCTAAACTCATCAACTCGACACTGGTCATGTTTTTTGCTCCGGTCGTGCCGATGAGTGGTGCACTGTTGCTGGCCGAATACGAGAAATACCTAGACTGGTATAGGAACCTTCCGGCAAAAGTGGCAAATACCAGAAATGCGGTTCCTCACGTCATCTCATTACAGTAAGTGGTTGAGTCGATGATAATTGCGCTCTACTGATTCTCTTGCTAGTATGTACTATCATACTGCTGTCTTGCTTCTCTTCCGACCATTCCTCAAAGCAACCATTGATTACTCGGACGTCGTTCCCCGCGATGTTTGCCGAGAAGCCGCAAACATGATCTCTGATCTGTGGCAAGAGCACCATTCCATGTATGGTCTATCTGGTATCTACATGTTCCAGGTGCATTGCTTGCTGACTGCTTGCACTCTACACATCATCAATGTTCCTACCATCTCCGCCAATCGACACCTTACTCAAGCTTGCAATATCTTCCAAGAGCTCATACCTAGGAACGAATGGGCCCGTTCATCCTTGGTCGTCCTTCGTGGACTCGCTGAAAAATGGCGTCTTGTACTACCATTGGAAGTTGAAGAAGCCATGTACCGTGACATCGGCGGCCCTGGCAATCCACAAACCCATCATGGCTCAATGCTGCCAGACGACACACTACCTGAAATAGCACCAAACTATCCTACTGGGCCAGATCCAATGGCTGCCCACGCTATAGTATCATCAAACATTGACTTCAGACTACAACAACATAATCAGAGAATGTTCCTGCAATCACATCCTGAGTATGCCCAGCAAGCTACGGAAGAGCCCAACAACAACACGTCAGCAAAGCGAAGCGCACCAGATCAATTTCAAGAAGCACAGAAGCGTCAACGATTACTTGATCCCGCACTTCGCGATCAAGGACTTCCGATGCAAGAGCAGGGAGGCATGCAGTTCCCAACAGGACAGAGTGCAGAACAGCAAATGCCTCAGCCACGTCAAGCACAAATGGTACCGCAGCAACAAGGAGCAAATTCTGGCAATGGCAATGGCAACTTCGCGCAAGTCGGTATGCACACGTTTGGAACTGGCTTTGGGATGGGTCTTGGTGGCTATACCCAACGAGTGCAGCAAGCACAAAGACAGAATAGATCCGCTTCCAACTTCATATACTCGCCACTTGCTAACCATCCAGCACCAATACTGATGCCTGTGGCTAGAACTGCATCTTCGTCTGACTTTTCTACGACGCCTGCTTCTGGAGTTCCCGGAAATAGCAACAACAACGAAGCAGATCAGCAGCAGACTGGGATTGACACGAACCCGGGTAATCTCAATGCAGATTCGAACAACATGGGCGTCAAAGTGGAAGGCTTGAGCTTTGATGACGATTGGCGTGTTCCATTCATAGGGTATAGCGCCTGAGGAAAATTATCTTTGCGTAAGAAACCTGAACTAACATGATTGTCTTAATTTTAGGGACTTCGAATGAACTCGCAATAGCTTTTCAACGGCACTACGGAACTTGTATATGAAGTCTTGTGCGAAGGGACAAGCTTGGTTATTTGCTGCATCCACATCTGGAGAGGGCACGGAGCAGACACAGAGGCAGCCTTTGAGTTGCGAGATGAGCGGATTGAAGATGAGCGGATAAGATCCTGTTTGATGCAGGCATCATTGTAGTGCGCATCATGCGTGACGAGGACTTTGTCGGAGACTGGCCTGGCATGTTATGGTAGTACAGGCAAGAAGGACGAGTGTATGTGACAAATTTGGCAGGAAATATAGTACCTTAACGAACATATGTACTATACCACATCGAAACGTTCTCCGTTCAAGATATCGCGCGTGTCACTGTTGAGGTCTACGATGCATTCAACCAGATACTTTGCTCTCCGAGTGTGAATATATCTTCTATTGTCCACGCTCTCAAGCTTCGTAGAGCTTCTTACTCTTCTGGACCTCAGTTCCTTTACACTACGCGCTGTTATTTGTATGAGTTTAGCCTGCGAGTATGATATATTGATCTCTAGCAACGAGTTTGAACACAGGGAATCTGAGTAGTGGTATAGTGTGATATCTCTTTCTATGCTGCAGAACAACTTGCTTATGGCCGGAATTGGATCCTCACGAGAGCACTTTCGCTATGAATAGGAAAAGACAGATTCAGGAAGTCAGTAACCAAAATGGCTGATATGTGGATCGCGGAGGAGGGAGTAGCAGAATACCATCATATCGGATCGAATTTCAGGTTGTGTAAGCTAAGATACGTGGTCTTTTTGTTGTCATTCATACTGGCCACACTTTTTCAAGTGAGTTCGTCGCCATGCTGATGAAGCAAGAAGGAGAACGAGTGAGCGAGTGCGAAGTGAACGAAAACATCTCATATGTCATGGTTAAATCTTCGTAAGAGGATAATGCACACCATCACCATGCGTAACGTTATTCAGTTTATGAAAACTTGGACGGGTCATCCGTGGTGTCATTCTCTTTGCGTTTTTATGCAGCAAGTTGCTGACCATGATGTCCTCTTTTCACGGCAGCTGAATGTCGCAATCTTTACTTCTGAAGACCTTGAAAGCCGTTGCCTTCTTATAAGTTTATTTGCTTCTACTCACACTCCCGAAATTCTGCGTGTGTTGTACCCACTGAGCTGCTTCTACTCGGCCAAACATATTGCTCAATCACGGCGCCATGACAATTTTCTGCTCACCCAACTCCTCAATGATCTTGACACCCTCAGGCGTCACAACCTTGACCGTCAGTCCCTTGAAGTCAATAGGCAACCTCCTCCTCAACTCCTCACTACACATCCTCAACAGCTTCAATCCCGTCTCCAAGTCAATATCTGGATGATGATGCTTATCCAGAATACTCAGGCAGTAGTACTGTGCATATCCGTGCGCCGCATACGGTACCTCCACTACACTCGCTAGGTAATCCAGCCAATAGAGCTTGGGAATGGCTTGCGATACTGTTTGCACGGGCCCAGAAGTGCCTGAACTGGTATTGGGTGCCGATGGTGTGGCGGAAGAGGCAGTGGTCGGAGTGTTGTGGGTAGTCGAGGTGGGAGGAATGATGCCGCCAAGGAGGAGGTTGACGTTATATGGTTTGCGGCTGCGGAGGGAGCGTGCGAGTTCGTTGCGGGTGAAAGAGGCGATTTGGGAGATGTCGAGGGGGTAGCCGTTACGGGTTGAGTAGAGTGAGACGTTTGCTTGGACGTATTCTGCGAATTGGACTAGCAGATGATTAGCACGAGAGGAATCGAGAGTGAATCTGATGCTGAACATACTCGTGTCACCTGCTTCACCTGAAAAGGCCAGAATACACTGGTCATTCAGCGCGCGCGTCTTGTCGTCTGAGGCTTTGAGAACAGTGGCGCCACGCATCGCAGCCTTTGAGGCGGCAATGATGGTGAAATCCTTGCCCGTGATACCAAGAAGTACCTCCCTAGGGTATTGTCAGCAGGCAGTCGAAGAGGGGATTCATCTTCCTTAGACATACATATTGGACGAAGTGTTTGAGGCTAACGGTCAGAAGGATTCTCAAGATTGTGGTCTATCGGTGTGGCAGTAATTGATCTGAGACTATTGTGAAACAAGGCGATGCTGGTAGGTAACGGATTTGTGCTTTGCAATATGATGTTGTCTTCAAGCAACTCTTCAAATGAAACGAACGCGGCGATAGCTTGCCTGATGTAACTGTAATTATCAATGACTCGCAGTCAATCACATGCAAGGACTTTCTTTCTATCAGACAATTTTTGGGGAGAAACAACATCTCGTTGTCATTGCTTCCACCGCAACCATGTCCAGCTTCTTTACCGTCCCTGCCTCGCAGAAGAAGCGTAAGCGAACGGACGGTCCTGCCGCCGCCAACACCAAACGCAGAAACACCACTACAAGCACAGCGTCCCGTCCCCAGCAAAGCCGCCGCAGTCAATTACCAGCAAATAAAAGGCAGGGAAAGCACCAGGATGACGACGATGAGTCGATATCAGGCAGTGACTCAGAGGAGGAGAGGGCGGGCGAAAGGTTAGAAGATGCAGAAAGGGACGACAGCGACGACGATGTAGCAGAGACTGCAGCAGAAAGACGTCTCAGACTAGCAGAACGCTATCTTGAAAACATTCGGGCTGAAGTTGAAGAAGGTGATGAGCTAGGATTCGACGCCGCAGACATTGACCGGGATCTGATCGCTTCACGGCTGAAAGAAGACGTCGAAGAAGACCAGGGAAAGCTATATCGACGTCTGGCTGGAGAGCTCGATTATCAGAATGCAACGCAAACAATGTTCCGCGCAGATACGTTGGCAACCACGGCGGTAGCGACATGCTCGCCTTACATATACACAGCGTCGAAAGATATGACCTTGATAAAATGGGAACTACCATTCGCAGTAGCATCAGCACAAACAAAAGACAAGGCGGACACGAAACATACGCAATCTTCGCGACGACGAAAACCGAAACAACTACTCTATACACGCGGATCGAAAAAGTTTGCCTCTGATCCTGGATATCAACATCATACAGCAGCTATTCTCTGTGTTGCTGCATCTACCGATGGTCGATTCGTCGTCACTGGTGGTGCAGATCGGAAACTCATCATCTGGGATGCGGCAACACTAAAACCTCTGAGAGTCTACACTCATCATCGTGATGCTGTGACATCCCTCGCATTCCGTGGTAAGACGAATCAATTGTACAGCGCAAGCAAGGACAGAACAATCAAGATATGGAGTTTGAATGAGCTGGCATACGTGGAAACACTATTTGGACATCAAGACGAGGTCGTCGATATCAGTGCGGTAGGTGGCAGGGAAGAGCGATGCGTAAGCGTGGGAGCAAGAGATAGAAGTGCAAGAGTGTGGAAGGTGGTAGAGGAGAGTCAGCTTGTGTTTCGCGGAGGAGCAGGAGGGAAGAGTGAGCTGGATGAGCGAATCAAGGACACTTTGAAAATGGGCAAGAAGTTCAGAGGACGACCGAAAGATGAGGCTGATGGAAACGATGGAGCAATTAACCTCACGAATGGGGTAGCACCACCGTCATTCAAAGAGGGTTCACTGGATCGGGTCTTACAATTATCAACACAACTCTTTGTGACTGGATCCGACTCAGGGGCTCTTTCATTATTCGCACTACACAAGAAGAAGCCTCTTCATGTATTGCCATTGGCACACGGTTATGACCCGGCACTATCGTCCACTTTGTCATCAGCAGAAATAGACGCAGAGAGCAGAGAATCACAAGCACAACCTACAGCGCGTTGGATTACTGCATTAGCAGGAATACCAGGCTGCGACTTATTCGTTACAGGCAGTTGGGACGGCTGCGTCAGAGTCTGGAGGATCAGTGCTGATGACAGGAAGATTGAAAGCGTGGGCGTGCTTGGCGAAGGTGTTACCGCGACGAAGACTACGTTCGGAGAAGATCATACCAACGGCGTCAATGGACATGATGCCTCGCCTACCCCATCTGCGGCCACGACGACTACGACTGGCAGCGGAATAGACCCGGGTAAGATCAGAGGCATCATCAATGATCTGTCTGTGTTCCCACTTGGCGAGCGATCGAGTAATGGTGTTTGTATTGTGGCAGCTGTCGGCACCGAAACAAGATTGGGCCGCTGGATACAAAGGAAAGGCAAGAACGGAGCAGTGGTATTCGAGGTCCCTATGATGCCAGTGCCTTCCAAGATAGCGAATGGAGTCAATGGTGACGCTAATCGGGAAGTTGCTGGGTTCAAGCTGATAAGGTGAACTCGTCTAGCTCCAGAGACCCGATCTGGCCACTACATACTACGTCTGATGGCTCGACCACATCAACAGGACGGATGCTGACCTTGATAGTGACTGAAAGGATCGGAGCAATGTCAATATGTCGAAGTTGATGCTACAGGTATTTCGCCTCACCTTAGCCTTATCGAAGATCCTAGCATAATTATAGAAGCCTTTCCGATACAAGACCTATCTCGTTCCCAGAAGAACTCGTCATATCATCCAGTGTGCCTACCATTCCTGATTCTGAAAGGCCGCTGCACAATCCGGCAACATGGGATCGTCTTATGTACAAGAGGATGTGACCGTGATCATAGCAATACTTATATCTTCCAAACAATACTTTTGCAAGATTTAATCCATTTGAGATGTTCTCCTTGAAGCACAGTACAGTACAATGATTACCCCGCCAGGACACCTTGTGAAGCCAAGGGTATGTAGGAGAGTGGAGATGTCTCACCGTGATCTTCTTGATCATCGGCACAATGCAGTGTCATTGCGCGCTGGAGGACAGCAAGCCAAGAGCACACTGTCTCACTTGAGTGAGATAGGGTTAAGTTGATATGCCCGTTGGCGTCATTTAAGAGATATAAGGTTTAGCTTTATGCATATTTGCGTCAGGATCCTTGCAACACATTAGCCGCGCTAGTGGTGGTGGAGTTTACAGCCGGCATATATAAAACAATGGCAACCCATAATCGACTGGACCGGCTGTATCGAGGACCTCAATTCCCTTGCACTCTTTTCACAATGACCTTTCCTCATTCTGTGTCCGTCCTACTTCTCTCACTCTTAGCTCTAGCTTCGAGCACAGATATTGGTCCACCAAGAGGTCACCCGAAGGCATGGCAGCCTGATACACCGCATCCTCCGGGAAGCTGGCACCCAGCAGGAGGGCCTCCCGAGCAAGGTCCCTCTGGCCACCACGGACCACCCAACAATGCACTCACAAATCACACATGCACACCCGAAAACATGGCAACGCGAAAGGAATGGGGCTTGCTGACTACCACAGAGAGGCGAGCATATATTGACGCTGTACATTGCATGATTAATTCACCCTCGAAGTTCGCTCCAGGTGAGGTTCCTGGTGCTAAGAACAGATATGATGATTTCGCTGGTTAGTGTATTGTTCTTTTTGTCCATATTATTTCCCGGGTCCTAATGAACATAGCCATCCACATCAACAAGACCGACAACATCCATTTGGACGGTATCTTTCTCTCATGGCACAGAAACTTCGTTTGGATCTGGGAGACTGCGCTGCGTGAAGAATGTGGATATCCAGGGTACCAACCGTACTGGAACTGGGCTTTATGGTGCAACGATCTGGAAGCCAGCCCGTTATTTGACGGCAGCGACACATCGATTTCCGGTAATGGATTACCCGACAATTCTTCCTGCCCCATCCAAGTCGCAAATGGAGAGACACTGCCTTGCGGCACCGGCGGAGGCTGTGTGACCAGCGGCCCCTTCAAGAACCTCACCAATAATCTAGGTCCCATCAGTTTCCCACACGTTTACACTGGCCTTCCAGCAAACTGGACTGCCTATAACCCGCGCTGCTTCAAGCGGGATTTGAGCAACTACATCTCCACTCGTTACGGCAACCAGACTGCTGTCGATGTCCTGATGAACACGACCAATATCGAGGATTTCCAGAACACAATGTCTGGCGCAGACATCAATCTAGGACCTCATGGAGGCGGCCACTTTGCGCTGGGGCCGGCAATGGACGATTTTTTTGCGAGCCCGCAGGACCCGGCGTTTTTCTTGCATCATGGTATGGTAGATCGGACGTGGAGTTTGTGGCAAGATATCGATGAGAAGAGCCGTCGTTATCAGCTACAAGGGACGAGTACCATTTTCAATGGCAATAGTACGCCGAATGTTACGCTGGATACGAAGCAGGATTGGGGTATGCTTGGGAGAGTTAAGGAGACGAGGGAGCTGCTGAGTCCAAGGGCGTATGATTTTTGTTATAAGTATGAATGAGAAAATATTCGCCTGGTTGGGTGGTATGTCTATGACCAAAATCGATAGTAGAAAAGAGACCATGTATGCGCCTTTTGATTGCATTATTGGCCGAGTATGGAGCACACTCTGTGTCATTGATCATCAAACAGTCTTCTTCATGAATAATGTTGAATGCTTTGTTCCGTCTCACATCCCTAAAGCCTTGGCATCAAACCTTCTTGCGTTCTCTATTCTTAAATTCGAAGATTAAAAGGTTGTGGAGAGTGTTGGAGGACTTTCAGTTCACACTTGGTAGGTCACACCATATTCGATTACAAGATGATCACCTTGGTAACACTGGAGGGAATCATTCGCATTAGGTCGTCGCGCCGAGCTTTCCCCCAGCGACAAGTCACAGGTTTCGGCACAGTAAACATTGCTTGAAATTGTGATGTCGAAGCCATTGAGTAGATTCTTGAAATTGAGACCAGGCAGGGCTGGTATTTCCTGAGGCCAGAGAAATCGCTGTCAAACAACTCCCGAATATCGATGGCCAGGTTGTTCAGAGACACGAAGTCCGTCGGAGTTGGATGGTCGAAAATCGCGACGTGCGATATCGGCATTTGGAGTGTTCCCTTTTCGTCACCAGCATTGAACGTGTTCTTTAATCGTGTCGCTTGCAGATGTGTCGTATCTCATACCATCCGAAACAAGCACAGGGAAATATGCGACAATCCTTGTATCAATTAGACGCTATGCTATGACGAATCACTACCTGCACCACCTCAGACAGCTATGTTCCTGATTATTTACTCCGCTATCAACATCTAGGACGCTGCGGCTTCTGTCGACGTACCTCTTCACTGAATTCCAGGAGGAACAGGTAATGGGTTCGTCGAAGGCTTAGGCACGGTTGCGTTATTCAAGCAAAATGGGACCTTCGCACTGTTCATCCTACCATAAGTGTTGGTATCAGGTGCACATTGGTTCACACCCAATTGCATCTTATTCAACGTGCATGGACTGGGCTTAGGATAAGCCGCATATCCAGAAGGAGCTGCGACCTCTGCTGAAGCACCAGTCGGAACAGGACAGCCAAATTCTGACAGGAAGCCGCCACTAAGCGTGTTGAGCACTGCGGCCCCAGTGTTGAGGATGCTGCTGAATTCGGAGATGAAGTCGGCGTAGGTGGCCTGTTCGATGGCACAAGCAACGCCTTTGACTGTTGTGCCGCCGTAGTTGCCGGAACCACCGAACGTGGAAAGGCCGTATGCACCAGTGAAGTTTGGTGACCCTGTATTGGCTCCGAAGAGTAGAGGGTCCCCTAGGAGGAGTGCGGCCCCGGAGTATAAAGTGATGATTCCTGATGAATTGCGTTAGCAACATTCGACAGTCAATGTTGACTGTGTGGAATATACCATCAATTCCTTCTGCGAGGTTCATCGCGAATCCACGACGGTACCAGCCCTGAGGTGGGATCTGTTCAGGCATGTATGTGACACTACCATCTGGATTGAAATAGGTACCAAGGAAAGATGAGACCGAGGCTTCATTGGCAACACCACCGAATCCAATAGTACCATTCGACATGAAACCTGGAATGAAGTAAATAGCCCCAATGGTCAAAGGTGCTGAAGGCGGGAAGAAGTAAAAGTAAGGGTTCGTTTGCTTTGAGTGGTTGTAGTGGTGGGCAAAGTGTTGTGTAACAGCCTTTGATGTATTAGGACACCTTTCTGATTTGCGAGCATGACTGAAGAGATTGAGCTTACCGCGACATTGTATTGATTACCACCAACTGTCTTCGCAGCATTCTGGAGATCGAGGAAGACGCTAGCGTTAAGGTTGTGGTTGTCACCATTGGTGAGGTAGAAGTCTTCACGAGTGGCTGAAGAGTCGCCTTCTTTAAAGCGTAAATGTCCTGAAAGACCTGTCCCTATATGTCAGATGGTACTTGTTGTAGATTTCAAGCAGAAAACAAACCAGTCTCTGTACCCAGAGCACCACCAACCACGCCTAGGCTATTAGTCCTAGAATCTGCGCCTCCAATACTGTATAGGGTACTAGGGATGTCGCCAGCTAAAACCACGGAGCCACCAGCCAAGAAAGCGGTAAGGTCAACACCTAATCTGGTATCAGCTATGGATAGAGGTGAGAGCACGCAAGACGTTGTGTTATACCCATGTTGAAAAGCTGTTTAGCACCAACGAGAGTTTGAGCAAGAGAGACAATGCCGTTCCTGGGGATATAACCATGGTTTGCTAGTGTGTTCATCTGGAAGAAAATCATCAGTGAATGCACAAGTGGAATAGCACAAACGAAGTACTTACACCAGGACATGGTCCACGTTGATCAGAAGGCTTCGGATCCATGTACGGATATCCTGGTTCAGGAAGCTTCTTCAAGCCGGTAATATTCGTGGGATAGAAGTCAGGAAGAGGGTGTGACAGACAGCTGCTGGTCGCACGTTTCTCGATATCCTCCACACTGTTAAGCACATCTTCAAAGAAGTCCTCGGAACTCCTCTTGTTGTTGGCGAAGAAGGCTTCCTTCTCTGCTATCTCTTCCGCATGTAGACGTTTGATAAGAGCTACCAATTCGGGATCTTTGGCCATTGCACGCAGTCCACGTTTGGCATTTTGCACGAAGCTGTCTGGTGCTTCGTCGGGCCGCATCCAAGGGAATGCAAAGGCTGTAGCCGCGAGCAGGGAGAGCAGAAGAGTGGTCTTCATGCTGGTAAGATATGATGATGGATGAGAAGAGAAAAGAGCATTCAGGGTACAGCTAAACGAAATAGAATATCTGGGATAGGGATTCTTATAATTTTTTTGGAGTTCCTCTCCTTTGAATCCATCCTCATGTACCGCCAACCACCATCATCGTGCAGGAGAAGGTTTGGGAGCAACTGTACTCGCCACAAGTTACAACACGTAGATGTGGGTATATTAGTCCTACATAGGAATCCAAGTTTTAGCATGCAGAAAATCCTGATGAAAGAGGAATTGGATCCAGCAGATCGGTTCTTGAGGAGAATAGGATCCTTGTCTTAGTCGCGCTTGAACAGCCAATCGAAAGTCGATCGTAGCAATAGCTGCGAGATGACGACTGAAGCAGCGCTTTGAATGTCACCCTTGCATACTGTAGCAACGTATCTCTACGACCATCGTCATATGAACATCACATTCTGACATCCTAAAATACCAAAAAGGCATGACAAGGTATAAGCCACAACACGCAATCGCCACGAGTATCCTTGTGCCTGTCAGGAATAAGCGACGAAGTCCACTCCTTGTGCCGCTTCTGGGATGGAAATGCGTCACCTTGCAGGGCGTTAGAGCTCGGAGACCTCGGACGGGACTAATCATGCCGATCTTTCATGATGACAGGAATACGCGACTGTCGAAGGTGTGAGCTCGCTTAGCGGCATCGAGACCCCATCCTCCATCATTCTGATCTCGCTTAAGAATCATTCAGATTCCAAAAGTGTTCAAGGTAACATGTACTTCACCAATTAGGACGGGCTAAGATAGGCAATGCGGCAAGGTGTCATCGAAAGATAAAGGTCATAGTGACAAATACAAGTACAGCACGGCAGCCAGCGAAGCCAAATTCAGCTCACACCCCACCACACTATTCATCCTCGGCAATCTTCAGTACGATCCTGCCTGTGATCTCACCCTTCTCCATCTCCTCATACACCTTGGCAAGTGCATCGAATGGTCTGACCTGAATCTTAGGCTTGACAACACCTCGCCTGACCAGCTCCACTGCCTCCATACACTCAGCCAGGCTACCAGTCAGATTGCCTACAATCCTCAAACTCTTGATGACGATTGTAGCGACGGGTGTCTCCAGAAAAGCACGTCCCGGAGGAATACCGTTAAGGCAGAGTGTCCCACCAATCCTCAGCAGTTCGACGGCTTGACTGAACGCTGCGGGCGACGCAGAAGTGACAACTGCGCTATGTGCTCCAAGCCCGTTGGTCAAACGGAGAACTTCAGCGATCACATCTGGAGTCTTGCGGAAGTCGATGAAGTGGCTAGCCCCTACTGAGAGAATGTACTTTTCCTTCTCCTCTCCACTATCGATGGCAATGACTTCAGCTCCAAAGGCTTTGGCATACTGAACCGCCAGATGGCCCAGACCACCCCCAGCTCCAGAGACTACGCAAAATTCACCAGGTTTGAGGTGAGCATTCGAGACTGCCTATCCTAGTATTAGCACAAGTCATCGTTTAGAGTCAATGCATCAAACCTTATAGGCGGTCAAGCCAGCACACAAGACCGGTCCAATAACGACAGGGTCAACGTCCTTGGGTAACAGCGTCAAGTAATCAGCATCGAGCGCGATATACTCTTGGAAACTGCCATCCTCGTGATGCAAATGGTTGGTGCTCTTTCCAATGCAATGCTGTTCCTTTCCTGCCAGGCAATATTCACAGCGCCGGCAGATACGAGAAGCGAAGCGGATGCCAACGAGATCACCAACATTGATGCCAGGGCCACAGTCCTCCCCGAGTTCGATGATCCGGCCCACGCCTTCGTGGCCGCCTACATGAGGGGTCTTGATGGCAGTAATGGGCTTGCCGTCGGCGCCTGCTGCTATGCCTTCTTTGGTATGGAGGTCTGTGATTATAAGTTAGCTCGGGGTAAGGTAGGTGCAGTGTCCAAAGCTCATAGTCGACATGTGGTAAGAGTAAGTGAAATTCTGCAGATTCGAGGCTGCACCATTTTCTGCATTGGCTGGTAGAATTGCAGTCATGACAAACACGAATCCTCTCCATTCGATACTCCCAGTATCTTACAATCGTACTAGCCTTCGGCCTCTGAAAGCATCTTCCTTCATGCACAGCATCTCTATTCATTCTGCATTGAACATACCTGATTGACAGACACCCGAGTAAAGTATTTTAGCAAGGACCTCATTCTTCCCCGGTATAGGAACGGGCCAATCACTCCTAATCTCCAAAGGTCCTCCCAGCTTTTCAACGACAGCAGCTCGTTGGGTTTTGGGAAGGTCTGGCATGGCGTCAAATCGTGAGGGCGTTAATGTGCAAGACAAGTGTGTTAACCGAATGTAGTGTTCCTCGTGACCAGAGTGTAGGGCAAAATCACAACCCAAGGTGTTGGCAATGCTTCACGACCCCGCACGGGAGCATGTCAGCAGTACACAGTACATGTTACATGTCAAGATACATAGTCAAAGTACTTTCCATGGTTCTTCCCGAACTGGACAGGATCATCGAAGCTATACACACAAGTAAGGAAAAGGCGCGAATGAAGAGATGGCATTCGCAAACATCTGCGTGTGTCATAGTAGGTAGACTACTTCGCAGCGATGGAGAGTAGGTCTGAGACACTTCTGGGAAGGTGAGGATTGGTGTACGGATCCATGACCTCCATATCCCAATATGGTCTGAGCGTGCGGATTCTAGACCACCGTCTTCGGAAGGAGCAATCCACTTCTCACATCCTACTGGGCATGTATAGTTTCGCAGTCATCTTCACAATCTAAAATATAGCTGCATTCGTACTTTGATGGGCATACATCCTAGAACCTACCTTATCCAAGAGTGCGGCAGGGTGGAGGGGGTCTGGTTAATACTAAAGTACTCCAGCACTCCTCGCACTAGGTTTTAGGCGAGCAGTATCGAAATCGGACATCGTCATCTGAACTGGGATAGGTTGACACCTCATCGTGTCATACTGCCATGCTGAATGCTTCTTGTCAACCATCTCACGACGCTTGTAACGGTGGCATGTCGATGACATTGCATCCACCATCAAAAGATTTTGTGAGTTCGTACATGGACTTGCTGCCGTAAATGGTTGCGAGAGGGCAGAAGGTGATGATGTATTAGACGACCTCGATGGGGAGGTTTGTTGGGCTGAGAGGTGCTGTAAATACCTTGGACATAGCATTTAGCTTAAGTGGAATGGCCATTTTATGCGTCCTCGCCAGCTCGATTAACGTGAAGAGGCCTCGAAGACCACTGACAGAAGTCGTTGTTTTTGATGGCAAATACACGATGTTGATCAGACTAGGCAAAATATGGCAAAAACCGACAATCTGCGTGAGACTATGCTAAGCTTTTCGGGATAGTACAATGCAGTCGAGGAAACAGACATAGAGCACGAACGAACTTGGAAAGATCGAAGGAGAGATACCTTAGTTGCGCGAATGAGCTGCGTTGAGGCTAACCGTGATTTCCTCCGACCATGTCATTTCTAAGTGGTGTGCTAGATACCGTACCTGGTCGATTTCTTCATCCTCTTATTCGCCTGGATTGTCTGATCATATCTTGAAGCCTTACCAAACATTGTTGTGCAGATACGAGAAACATGTCTATAATCTGCATCTGCTCCTAATCTCTCTTGCTCTGTCAATCATCGTCTGTCCGACGCTTACACTAATCTTATATGCCACATAATGCTCCTGTAGTGATGCTCCGTATGATTCGCCTAGAACTCTGCACGGCCTCGCTACCAACACCAACAACATGGTGCGACGGCTTAGCGGTATGGCTGCTTGGCGTGATGACGCGAATATCTCCTGGGGGTTGGTACAGTACCAGACTGCTCTGTAGAGGATTTGCAAGCAACTCTCTGCGCCTCGGATTGGAGGCTTCGTCGTATAGTTGCACTCGAGCCCTCAAGGTATCTGAAGGGTGCGGAGACTATTTCTGAAGCTCTCATGCTTGCATATCATCCTGCTCGAGTAGACCCCTCCTATAGATCCAGTAGTTTGCTCTTATGGGGTCGTACTTGTTCGCCAGGAGATCCAATGCCCTAAATGCATCCTCCCTCCTTGCATCTTCTTCAGCATACGCTGTAGCCAGTAAATCCAGTGCATGACTTGACCGTACTCTTGCACCCTCATCCAGTCCCGCGAACTCTTCCGCAAAAGGCACCAGCACCTTGAACTGTCTTCCACTCTTCTTGATCAAGCCTCTCAGATAATTCCAAGGACTCTCGTTTTGTGGTGCAGCTCTGATTGCATCTTTTGCAAAGTCCAGTTCCCTCTCGATCAGTTCATCGTCGGCCTCCTCTGCACCTTTTTGGAATCTGCCAAATACCAGGAACCACCTATGATTCCACGCCGAGTTATTTCTTACATCCCTCATCAACAAGCGCTCCACCTCTTCAATTTCACCCTGATCCCACAACCCGAACTTGCGCACCAGCCACTGTCGGTAGCTCCATACGTGGTAGTTCTTAGCATCCTTCTCGAACATTTGCGCCAGGAAGTCCGTCTCGCCGTCGGCAGAGTCGAGCTCGGTGATGATGAGTTGGCGGTGGTGCCATATTTGATAGTTCTTGATATATTTGAGGGCGATCGTGTTGAGCCAATCTATTTCAGGACGGAGAGGTGATTTGAGGTGAAATAGGACACGAGATCGGTAGAGCCTAAGACAGATGTGTTAGAATAATGTGCTGATAGTCGTATAACGAGCTATTACTACCAGACTGTATAATGTGCTGGGTTCAGACTGATGATGTGCGCCGTCAGCTCTAACACTCGTTGGCTCATCTCATTTGCAGCCATGACTGCTCGCAGATATTCCATTGTTTCTCGATACTCTTCCGAATATGCGATTGTCGCGAGCGCATTTGGACCGCCATCATCTTGAGGTAGTGGCTCGACGTCGGCCCACGCTGGATCTTCCGAATATTTCGTCCTCTGTTTCGGCATAGCGATTGAAGGATGTATAAGAAAGGGCTAGGCCGACCTCTAATGCTGTCGCCAGTAAGAACAATACGAAGTCGGACAGTCAAGACTGAGGAATGCTGATAATGGTACACCAAGAATGGTCGATAGTGTTGCTTTTGCGTAGTGACAGCAGCTTTCGAGTATGGCTTCTGTAATTGGAGACGATGGTAATTTGTAGCAAGACTGTTCAAGGACGAGAGAGATGTTTCGTGATTGTTTTGTAATGAACGAATCATCATTATTCAAGAGTCAGCGGAAACGCAACCGCCAATCGAATGGAGGGTGGGTCTTGGCAGGACTTCGGTAAAGTACTGGCATGTAATCATTCCAAAATGCTATGGTCTAATGAACAACTCTATGCATCAGGCAATGGCGGAAACAGTACTCCACTGAGGCCCTTTCCCAGGGTCACGCCTCCAGGTGGTTCACCATAGTTGTCATCCTTCCCAGCCTCACACCACTGCCACGTTCGCCTATCTTTTGCCACCCCTATCATGTCCAGCAGTGATACCATCTTCTCCGGCATAACAGGTAGAAGCATGATAGCTGTCAGTCTTAGACTCTCCACACACAGAAAGATGGTCCTGTCGACAGTAACGAGTGGGGCATTGGTGTGTGATAAAGTCGTCCAAGGAGCCGCTGACTGGAGATATGCATTCGTTGCGTAAACCTGCTTCAGGACTGCTTTGCATGCTCCTGAAACGTCGAGACCATCGTAGCAATTCCTGGCGTCTGAAGGCGTGCTAGAGAGAACTGACCACATCACTTGTTCAGCTTCTGGGAAATTGTTGCGGGAATATGAAGCGGCCGACTCATTCGATGATGATGACTGCCCAAGTTCACCAGCATGATACCTTGCAACTGCTCTTGGCACACTCCACCTCTTTCCTCTAAGCACTCTTGATGCCAGATTGCCCAGTCCACCTTGTAGGCCCTTTCTATACCGGTCTACAATAAACTCGTTACTGTAATCTGCATCGTGGCTAATGCCACCATCATGCGCAAGATAGAATCGCATCGGGTCTACACCGAAACGGGATAGTGCGAAGAAGGGATTAACAACATTGCCCGTAGATTTGGACATTTTGGCCCGGCCCAATGTCCAGTGTGCATGGGTAAGTACCTGTTTGGGTGGTGACAAGCCAAGGGCAAGCAAAAAAGCCGGCCAGTATATTGTGTGGAACCTAGAAGGAGTGTTAGATTGGAGATACTTGCCAATGCTGTAAACGAACCCACCGGACAATATCCTTTCCAATGACGTGCACATCTGCTGGCCAGCCTAGCGCACTCTCTTTGCCAGGTGTCCACGGATAGCCAGCTTTCGTGATGTAGTTTACCAGGGCATCCAGCCAGACATACATTGTCTGCGTTTCATCTGTGGGAACCCGGATACCCCAGCTCAATCTCGAGGTTGGTCTACTGACACTCAAATCTTCTAGCCCTTCCTCTACTGCTCTCACC
>Ga0068631_100031_pt1 | contig 39098 bp, 43 predicted proteins | sample InSIn5gowninarea_2_FD_77434 | JGI IMG/M metagenome (GOLD analysis project Ga0068631, IMG submission 77434) | Clean room microbial communities from NASA Spacecraft Assembly Facility at Jet Propulsion Laboratory, Pasadena, California, USA -... ...
CATTGCTCAAGGCGTAGCTAGTCTCCTTTGCGATGTTGAGCATGTCAACGGTGCGAACTCTGGTAGCCAGAAGAGACTGGTGAGCATCACGCCAGGTCGTGTCCATGATAAGGCAGCCCTTGTAGGCGCGGACAGCCTCTGCGAATGCCTTGGGCCCTTTCTCGACGATGATGTTGCGCCAGCCCTTTGTGCACGGCTTCGAGACATCGATTGGCTCGCCATTCTCGTCAGGGATAACCGGCATGATAACATCACCCCTGAATTTTGGCTCGCCGACTTGTCCAACGATCTGGCTGCCATTGACGACAAGGTCTCCAAGGTAAGAGAGGAGCTTCTGAGCACGGTTCTGGCTCCCCAACAGCTGGAACAACTCGGGCGTATCGTCAATGAAAGTTGTCCAGCATGCGCCGTCGATGAAAGTTGGATGGGCGAGGAGGGAGAGCAGGAATGGGATGTTGGTTTTGACTCCTCGAATACGAAACTCCACAAGCGCACGGAGCATCTTGCGGCGGACGATTTCATAGGTGGATCCACGGCACGAGCACTTGACCAGCATGGAATCGTAAAATGGAGTAATGATCGCGCCAGCGAAACCGTTTCCACCGTCCAGACGGACGCCGTTACCGCCGGCCGAGCGATATACCTCGATCTTTCCAGTATCAGGCTGGAACCCTTGTGCTGGATCCTCGGTTGTGATTCTGCATTGGAAGGCGAACCCCCGGATGGAGATGCGATCTTGGGTGAGGCCAAGCTGTTCAAGAGACGCTCCAGCGGCGACCTGGATTTGGGCGGCAACAAGATCAATTCCAGTAATCTCTTCAGTAATAGTGTGCTCGACTTGAATCCTAGGGTTGATCTCGATGAAGTAGTGGCGGTTTTGCTGGTCCACCAAAAACTCTGCAGTACCGGCATTCCGGTAGTTGGCCTGCTTGGCGAGCTTGACTGCATCGTTCAGGATCGCGTCGCGCGTTTCCTGAGGAAGGTCTTTAGCTGGTGCCAACTCCACGACCTTCTGGTGACGTCTTTGGACGCTGCAGTCACGCTCATATAGATGAACGATGTTTCCGTGGTTGTCTCCCAGCAGTTGCACTTCGATGTGCTTCGGCTTGTCCAGGAATCGTTCCACAAAGACCGTTCCGTTGCCAAAAGCGTTTAGCGCCTCGGATGTAGCACGATTGAAGGAATCCTCCAACTCCTCTTGTTTCCTGACAACCCTCATGCCGCGTCCCCCGCCACCAAACGCGGCTTTGATAATGATTGGAAAACCGAACTCGTCCGTAAAAGCTTTGACATCCTCGAACTTCGCCACGGCGCCCGCCGTACCAGGCACAGTTGGAACCTTGCATTTCTCGGCAAGGTTCCGGGCAGAGACCTTGTCGCCCAGGGCATCAATTGTGTCGGGGCTCGGACCAACCCAGATGAGGCCGGCTGCTTCGACTTTCCTTGCGAACTCGGCGTTCTCAGACAGAAAACCGTAACCAGGGTGGATCATGTGTACTCCATGGGCGACGGCAATCTTCACTATCTCATCCTGGGCCAGATAAGCCTCGACTGGCCTGTACTGCCCTCTTTTGCCAATGACATATGCCTCGTCGGCCTTTTGCCGGTGCATGCTAAGCCTGTCCTCATAACTATAGATGGCCACGGTTTGCAGGGACAGTTCGTGCGCTGTACGGAAGATGCGAATGGGTATCTCTCCCCGGTTGGCGACCAATATCTTTTTTACTGGCATGATGGAGCTGTTGGCCCGTAACCGAGTGTGGACCGAATTGAGGGCATGGGTATGCTCGTTATTCTCTGCGGTGGAGGAAGACATCGCTAGTGATGCGCTGGAAGCTTGAGAGGTCGTTGAAGCTGATGGGGGTGCTGTTATGTGCTGTAAGGTGTGAGCTAGACGAGTTTTCGTTGATCGAGTGCATCTTGGGGCGAACTGAACGGTACCTTATTCAGGAAAGCTGTGAAGATGCCTTCATCGGGATGAAATCTGTAGGATACATTAATCGTTGTGCTGTAACAGTAGAAACAGCTCGGGAAGGGCTCCAACAGTCAGGGGACCGAGCGCGAGTACGTAGTGTCGTGAGATATGAGGGTAAATGCAACTTCTAAGTGTGCCAACTTACAAGAAGCGGAAAGCTAGGCACGCGCCGTGCGTGGTATAGGTTTAGCGATTGAACAAGAGAAGACTAGGTAAAGGAGGAGGCCGAGATGGGGAAAAGTGATGAGGATTGTATGCTCTCGCGATAGCGGGGGGCCTGTCGAGGAGCAAAGGACACGCACGTCCAATGCGCTTTCCCTCTCGCGGCTTATCTGTGGGGCATAGGGGTATTCCTTCTTTAGATTATCACCCTGGTACCTTCGTAGAGCATGTATCCATAGAAAAACAAACGAGGGTTCTCGACGACAAAGCAATTAGAAGGTTTGCCATCCTGATGGTTATCTAGTGTTGATCCATTCCATTTCTCTGGTTTTGTCATGTTACTCATCACCACAGCATATGCTGTATACCATAGCGATGGCTCCGGGCCAATCATTCGCAAGAAAGGGTGTCAAGGTCTTGGTCATTCGTTGACCTTGGACTCAGTACTTGCAGGTGGTGAACGAGGCTTTGCCTCGCTATCTTGAATCCAGGTCCAGCATTGATACTTTGGTGTGTGCATCGAGTCTAATACTGTCCTGTTCATACCCGCTAGAGAACATGCCGGCCGGGCGTCCCTTGACTTTCATATCGACTACCCCTTGACCCGGTTACAAGGCAGACTACATCGTCTAAGCCTCTGTCGGGGGAATTGGAGTACTTGAGTTGCGTGTGTCGTGGTAACGTACTTGTATATACCAGGCTTCTCATCTTCCACATTTGTTGCATGGCTTGTTGACAATGTGCAATTAGGGCACGTAGGCAAGATATCCTCTGCTCAACTACAGATATGCACGGGACATGCTGCACGCTCGTTTCCGCCCACCGTCCAACAGGAAGCGTGCCAACCGGTATGCAATGGGTAGCCTCGATCAACAACCTAAGTGTAAATAATTGCTTTTCAGGTAGGAGAGTCAGCGCGGACCCTGCACATCTACCCCTACGTACCTAGGTAATGAGGAATCGGGAAACCCCGAGAAACGAGGTGAAAGTTGCCTGAATGTTCAGCTGAATAGACTCCATTACTCCTGGAAATCAATCAGAACCACGCGAACTACAACATCCCCTGCTGAACAATCATATCCAGGCTCCCATACTCTTAACTTTGCCATTCTCTTCATCGTTCCTCCTTGCGCCTCTTTCTGGACTGGTTCCTTCTTCCACTCGATTTCCTCCCGCGTCGCGACGCTCGGCGCACCTTAATGAAACCATAGCCCGTTGATCACATTCACCATGGCTCCTTTACCAATCCGTTTCACGGAGGTGCTTCAGGTATGTCAAACATGACCGGAAATGGTCATGGAATAATGCTAACCTCGACCATGTCTAGTTGACCCAACAAGGCATCGAGGTCCGTAATTCGCAGCTCGCCAAGCCACAATTCCCCTAAGCAGAAGATCATTGGAGCTAATACACCCACAGCAAGGATCAATTGGATTCAACTCATGCGTATGTCATAAGTCAAAGTCAGACGAAAGAGCCCGCTGACCCAAAGTTCCCAGACACTTGAATCAGATCACTACATTTGCGTGCGGCAGAAGATCGACGAGAACGCTCAGCCAGAGGTCATCATTATCGACCTCAAGAACGCCAACAATGTCATCAGACGACCCATCAAGGCAGACAGCGCCATCATGCACTGGAACAAACTCATAATAGCGCTGAAGGCTCAACAGAGGACATTACAGATCTTTGATCTGGGCAATAAAGCGAAGCTGAAGTCTGTAACCATGAATGAGGATGTCGTATTTTGGAAGTTCTTCAACGAAAGCACGTTAGGCCTAGTCACCGACACAAGCGTCTATCACTGGAACATCTTCGACCAGAACCAAAGCGCACCGCAGAAGGTCTTTGATCGCCATGCCAATCTCTTGGTACGTCCATTTCGACCACACGCTGAGGGGTTTCGCTGAGTTAGTTATTTAGGGATGCCAAATCATCAACTACCGCGTGAGTGACGATGACAAGTGGATGGTCGTTGTCGGGATTTCTTCACAACAGGGCCGCGTGGTCGGGGCGATGCAGCTCTACTCAAAGGATCGCGGCATCAGCCAGGCCATTGAAGGACACGCTGCAGCATTCGCGACGCTTCGATTAGACGGGTCACCAGTGGATACCAAGCTCTTCACGTTCGCCGTGCGGACTGCTACCGGCGCAAAACTGCACGTAGTCGAGGTGGACCACCAAGCGAACGCTCCCGTGTTTCCGAAGAAGGCCGTCGATGTTTACTTCCCTCCCGAGGCGACAAACGATTTTCCCGTGGCCATGCAGGTATCGCAGAAGTACAGCATCGCGTATCTCGTGACTAAGTACGGGTTCATACATCTCTACGATCTGGAGACTGGAACCTGCATTTTCATGAACCGCATCTCAAGCGAGACTATCTTTATCACAGCAGCTGATTCTGAATCTTCTGGTATCGTTGGTGTTAACAGAAAAGGGCAAGTCCTGTCAGTTGCGGTCGATGAGAACACGATTATCCCATACCTCCTGAACAACCCTGCGAACGGCGAGCTTGCTTACAAGCTTGCATCACGGGCGGGGCTGCCGGGAGCCGACAATCTCTACAATCAGCAGTTTGAACAACTCTTCAACTCTGGTCAATATGCTGACGCTGCGAAAATTGCTGCGAACTCACCCCGCGGCTTCCTGCGCACCCCTCAGACCATTGACAGGCTGAAGGCCATCCCTCAACAGCCAGGGCAGATGTCAGTGATCTTGCAGTACTTTAGTGTGCTGTTGGACAAGGGCGGGTTGAACAAGCATGAGTCTTTGGAACTTGCACGACCAGTATTGGCACAGAACCGCAAGCACCTCCTGGAGAAATGGTTGGTAGAACAAAAGCTGGAATGCTCAGAGGAGCTCGGTGACACGATCCGCCCTCTCGACATCAACCTGGCTCTCAGCGTATACCTCAAGGCTGGCACGGCGCAGAAAGTAATTGCGTGTTTCGCGGAGACTGGCCAGTTCGACAAAATCCTGCCCTACTCGCAACAAAGCGGCTACATCCCTGATTACAACGCACTCCTTGGCCACATCGTCCGCGTGAATCCGGACAAGGGTGCTGAGTTTGCGACAAGCCTTGCGAAAGCTGACGGTGGACCCCTCGTCGACATCGAGCGTGTCGTTGATATCTTCGTATCGCAAGCCATGTATCAAGCGGCAACCTCCTTCCTCCTTGATGTCCTGTCGAGCAACAGCCCTGAGCAGGGTCACTTGCAGACGCGCTTGCTTGAGATGAATCTACAGCATGCTCCGCAAGTTGCAGATGCTATTCTTGGCAATGATATGTTCTCTTATTTCGACAGACCTCGCATCGCCTCCGGATGCGAGGCCGCAGGATTAGTCACTAGGGTACGTCATGCGCATATCAGCCGTTGCTTCGTCTACTAATGTTTTCAGGCTCTCGAGCTCACCGAAGATACCGTTGCCATCAAGCGCCTGATCGTCCAGACTGACAGATTACCTGAGGATTGGCTGCTGAACTTCTTTGGACGCCTCTCCGTAGAGCAGTCTTTAGACTGTCTCAACGAAATGTTGCGGACCAACATCAGACAAAACCTGCAGGCTGTCATTCGCATCGCTCAGAAGTTTTCCGACCTCCTTGGACCAACCAACATCATCGACCTCCTGGAGAAATACCGAACCGCGGAAGGACTCTACTACTACTTGGGTGGAATCGTCAACGTCAGTGAAGATCGCGACGTACACTTCAAGTACATGAAGCCGCTACAAAGATGGGACAACTGAACGAAGTTGAACGGATATGCCGCGAGTCGAATTCATATGACCCGGAACGTGTGAAAAACTTCCTCAAGGAATCCAGACTCACGGAACAGCTTCCACTCATCATTGTCTGTGATCGATTCAATTTCATCCACGACCTTGTCCTTTACCTGTACCAAAACCAGCAGTTCAAGTCTATCGAAGTTTATGTGCAACGGGTTAATCCCGCACGTACCCCTGCTGTCATTGGTGGTCTCCTCGACGTCGACTGCGATGAGCGTATCATCCGGGATCTCCTCCAGTCTGTCTCTGCTGAAGTAATTCCAATAGACGAGCTTGTACAGGAGGTTGAATCGAGGAACCGCCTGAAGCTACTGCTGCCGTTCCTTGAGGCCACATTAGCAAGTGGTAACCAGCAACAAGCCGTCTTCAATGCGCTTGCAAAAATCTACATTGACAGCAATAACAACCCAGAGAAGTTCCTGCGTGACAACGACCAGTACGATCCTTTGACGATCGGAAAGTACTGCGAAAAGCGAGACCCGAGTCTTGCATGCATTGCCTACACCAAAGGCCAAAACGACCTTGAGTTGATCAGCATCACCAATGAGAACAGCATGTTCCGAGCTCAAGCTCGGTACCTTCTCGAGCGCGCTGATCCAGAGGTCTGGGGCTACGTACTCAGCGAGGACAATATTCACAGGAGGTCGCTCGTAGATCAGGTCATCTCTACCGCCGTGCCAGAAGCCACAGAGCCCGAGAAGGTGTCTGTTGCTGTCAAGGCATTCTTGGAGAATGACTTGCCTGCTGAGTTGATTGAGTTATTGGAAAAGATAATCCTCGAGCCATCGACCTTTTCCGACAATGCCATCCTTCAGAATCTGCTCATTCTCACCGCTGTCAAGACCGACAAGGGCCGTGTCATGGACTACATCGGCAAACTTGACGCATACAATCCTGACGACATTGCTGAGAATTGTATCACCGCGGGAATGTACGAGGAGGCATTTGAAATCTACAAGAAGGAGAACAATCACCTGGAAGCTACTAATGTCCTGGTTGATCACATTGTCAGCATCGACAGAGCTCAGGAATATGCTGAGCGTGTCGACCTACCAGAGGTTTGGAGCAAGACAGCTAAGGCGCAGCTGGATGGTCTGCGAGTGTCGGATTCCATCGAGTCGTACATCCGCGCGCAGGACCCAAGCAACTACAACGAGGTCATCGAGATTGCGACACATGCCGGCAAGGACGACGATCTGATCAAATACCTAAAGATGGCCCGCAAGACCGTTCGGGAGCCGCCTATCGACACTGGATTGGCGTTCTGCTATGCAAGGACGAATCAACTGACCGAGCTTGAAATATTCCTCCGCGGCACTAACGTCGCTGATATTGAGGTGTCCGGAGACAAGGCCTACGCCGAAGGCTACCACGAGGCCGCGAAGATCTTCTACACCAGTATCTCGAACTGGGCCAAGTTGGCAACGACACTCGTCCATCTAGAGGATTATCAAGCTGCCGTCGAGTGTGCTCGCAAGGCCAACAGCACGAAGGTGTGGAAGCAAGTCAGCGAGGCGTGTGTTGCCAAGAAGGAGTTCCGATTGGCCCAGATCTGCGGTCTCAATCTCATCGTACACGCTGAAGAGCTACAAGATCTCGTGAAACAATATGAGGCAATGGGATACTTTGACGAGCTAATCGCTCTACTCGAAGCGGGTCTAGGCATGGAGCGTGCCCACATGGGAATGTTCACCGAATTGGGCATCGCTCTCTCGAAATACCATCCCGAGCGCGTGATGGAACACCTACGCATCTTCTGGTCTCGCATCAACATACCAAAGATGATCCGTGCTTGCGAAGAAGCGCATTTGTGGCCAGAACTCGTCTTCCTCTAGTAAGTCATACTTTCCCCCCGCTATTCACATATCACAGTTGCGCTTCGATATGGTCATTAGCTGCAATCAGTCAAAATTTAGACAGTTAAAAACACAGGGAAAGTGCCGCGTGTGAAATTTCCATCCTTCTGCCTAGTCTTCGTCGCATCATTCCATTTGCAGGGCTAACCGATTTTCTTCTTCAGTAATCACTTCGATGAGTATGATAACGCTGCTTTAGCGATGATGGAACGTGCTGCAGATGCTTGGGAGCATCACTCATTCAAGGATATCATCGTGAAGGTGGCAAACCTTGAAATCTACTATAGGGCATTGAACTTTTACCTCCAACAACAACCTACCCTCTTGACAGATCTGCTCCAAGTTCTCACCCCAAGGATCGACGTGAACCGTGTTGTCAAAATCTTCGAGAAGTCCGACAACATCCCGCTGATCAAGCCTTTCCTCCTCAACGTCCAATCACAAAACAAGCGAGCCGTCAACAATGCTATCAACGATCTGTTGATCGAAGAGGAAGACTACAAGACATTGCGCGATTCCGTAGAGAACTATGACAACTACGACCCAGTCGAGCTGGCTCAGCGTCTGGAGCGTCACGAGCTGGTATTCTTCCGCCAAATCGCTGCCAACATCTACCGCAAGAACAAGCGATGGGAGAAGTCAATTGCGCTCTCCAAACAGGACAAATTGTTCAAGGATGCCATTGAGACCGCAGCAATGTCGAACAAGCGCGATGTTGTCGAAGACCTCCTGCGCTACGTAAGTATAGCACTTCTTCAAGCAAATGTCCATACTGACTTGCGCTTAGTTTGTCGACATCGGAAGCCGCGAGTGCTATGTTGGCATGCTATACGCATGCTACGACCTGATTCCTCTTGATGTTGTCATGGAAATCTCATGGCGCCATGGCCTCAACGACTTCACAATGGTGAGCATAATACCTACCCACTCCCATCAAACATTGCTGACGGATTCTAGCCATTCATGATAAACTTCATGAGCCAGCAAGCCGCTGCAATAGAGAGTCTGAAGCGCGACAACGAGGAGCGCAAGTCGCGTGACACGAATACAGCGCAAGAAGATAATGGACCTATCTTGGGGGGCTCGAGATTGATGCTTACACAAGGTCCGATGGGAGTTCCGCAGACCAACGGCTTTGCTCCGCAACCTACGGGATACCGAGGCTTTTGATCGACTGTCTGATGGCGGGCACGACACTGAGAATTTGCCAACATCATCATCCTGGCGACTCGATCCATCAACGCATCCGTTGTTGTCGTTACCACTGACTTCTCGGCCTGGCATGAAGACGTCTTCCAACCCCCACCAAGAAGCCACTGGAACGTCGAAGCCGGGATTCAGTCTTGAGGTTACCAGAATGAGAGTCCTGGCGTGCGTGCGGGCTTGAGGCTGCCGGCGATCGTGTATTTGTCTTAGAATGAGTTTCCCTGCATATTGGCGTACGACAGATCCTGTTTGTTTCCCCTCGAAAAACCTCTTCTACGTATAATGGTGTATATTAATGCCTTTTTCCATGCTTTGGCCTTTCGCCTTCGTTCCAACCAGACGACGGGAATCGCAGATGTGGAATCTCACGTCGACTTGTCGACTTGGTCTTGACGTGACCTAACTGCTTGGGACTTTGTTCTCTTAAGCAAAGTGTGTCTCGACGGGGCTCGCGTCGCCCAATTTAACACGATACACTACTCTACATCTGCTCCTACTTGGCCTCACATCTCTACAATTGCCCAGCCAATGCACCTTAATCCCGCACTCTGCTGCCACCTCCCGCCCTCCAAGCGTCAGGCATTCCCCCATGCTACAGCTATGATCCCAAGGACTACATTCTCCCACAAACCCACGACATCGCCGCCCCGTGAAAGTCTGGCGTGGCAATTACCGATTCAATGGGCCTTGCAGCAAAAGAAAACAAGGGCGGGAGGAAACAATGACAAAGGGCGGCAATGATCTATGCAAGCTACTTTCTTTCGAAGAAAAAATGTCTGAAAAGACAACGAGTACAACAGACGGATCTAGTACAACAACAGATATGATACAATAACAGATATATAGTACAACACTCGATAACTCGCGGCAAAAACGCCTTGACCGGGTTTTCGTTGCCTACTTCCTCCCTCCGACTCAGTCCGACCCCAACACACTCCGAACGCGCGACATGGAAGCGAAACGCTGGAACCCGCTTCACCAAGCCGGAGGGGTAATGAGACATGAGGAAATGTATTTGACTGATGCGGATGAAGTTGAAGCAGGGGGCGCCAGCGAGGGAAAGGGTGGAAGCAAGTGCGCCATCTCCGGGTACAGGGTATAAGATCTCTCTTCCTTTCTCTTATTGCCACGAAATCTTCCGATGAGGATTGAGCTTGGCCGGGAGGAGGAGGAGGGCGTCATACTAGGGTTATGCAGTAGGTCGATATGCGAGAGCCGCAAACTTCCCTTTGAATGACTGGCGACCTCCGCCTCATGCACGAAGCACGCCATCCTCCAAAACCCTCGCCATCTACTCCTCGCCCTCCTCATACTCGTGCGCGCCACCTCCACCTCCGCCCTTTCCGCCGCCATCCTTCCGGATCGGAATCTTGACCCCCTGCGCCGCGAAGCACTTGCTGAGTGCCGTGCTCTCCTTGACACCCGGGAACTTCTTGGCGCTCCACACGGTGAAGACGTCGCTGAACGCTGTGGCCAGCACGGGCGCGGCGCCGGTGTTTAGGCCGCCGTCGGCTAGGCCGACGTTGATGAAGGAGTAGCGGAGACTGCACGGGTGGGAGTGTTTTTGTCAGCTTTGTGTTCGTGGAAGTGGGGAAAGACGGAGTGGTTGTGGGAGTTGGAAGCAGAAGGAGGAAAGGTGTGGAACGGACCGAAAGCTTCCCTCGGTCCTGACGGAGAGGTCTTGCAGCACGAACCAGAAGCCGACGCGGTCTTCTGTGTCTGCGAGCTGGGAGGCGCTGACGCTGCAGCTGCCGATGAGGTTGCGGGTGTAGTTACCAGCGACGGGCGAGACTGCTGGCATCATCTGCCCTGGTTGGCCGCCAGAGAACGCATAGCTGTATGTGTGCAAGAACGGCTGAATGTCAGCTTCCGTGTTCGTCCGACAGCTAGCAAGGATAGGATCCAGCAAACACGAACCCTTGTACACCTCCATGATAAAATCCTCCCGGCCCATACCCCGGTGGTCCCCCGTTCGCGCCCGGCTGCTGATGCTGCATCATATACGCCGGCGGCCCTCCATTCGGCATCCCATGCATCGGCATAAAGCCATGTGGCTGCTCGGGCTGGGGCGGATACGATGTCGTTGTGGCCATCGAGATGGAGACGGAGGGCGAGGTGTTGGAGTGCTGGACGCAATTCACAGCGGCCTGTCCCTTTTCGTCCCACAGGTCGACCTGCAGGATAAAGTGTTGCGCGTCGATGTCTGTGTAGTCGATTTCGCGGCCGGTGGAGGCATCTTGGATTACGAGGCGTATACAGGGTGGTGGTGTTATTGGGCGGCGGTCCTGGTAGATCGAGGAGATGGTGTTAGCGTGGTTACTTGAAGAGGATGGAGTGCATTGAGACGACTTGGGTGTAGAGGTGTTCGATGCGCATAGAGTGGGACCGTGGGCAGAAGAGGAATCCTACCTTGTCACCGAACCCGCACATCCGTGCGCGGTCCGGCTGCTGCGCAACCACTAAGCTGTAGTACCTGCCACCGCTACTGCTGCCTTGGTGGAATTGTTGTACTTGTTGCTGTTGTTGCTGTTGTGGCGCAGGAGGTTGTTGTGGTTCTGCGCGGTACATAGTGGCGGCTGAGTAAGGCAAGAGTGTTGCGGCGCACGCTCAAGGGGTGATGGAGGATGTTGGTTGTTGTGGGAGGCGAGCTGTCTGTTGCAGATGGTCAAAGGGAGGAGGGATATTCCAGTACGGGTCTACTCGTAATGAGCGTCTTCAGGGTCTAATAAACGTTTCGTGTGGAGAGTGGAGACTTTACCACGAGCTGAGTACCTGCATATAGCAACAATCACATGACAGCATCATTACATCACTGAGCTATCAATCTTATCCTGTCCTGATCATTATCCATATTAATACATCCAAGTATATATTCATCTAAATCAACCTCGCAATGGCAGTACATGCTGCAGAAGCACAACCTGCCTACAAAGAGGACACTCCGGCTTCTCCCTACACCAATCCCCAATACAACCCCAGCAAAACATATGCCCACACGTGGTCACGCTCGGATCCCGCATCCCCTCAAGGCACAACGTACACTTCCTCGCCTGCCTACCCTCAAGCCACTTCATGGTTTCCTTCGACCCCAGATCCACCCGTGGCGCCGCCTGCACCGGCGTGTGCGTGAGCCGCGTGACTTTGCGCTGTTGCTCCGTAATCTGCTCTTGGGTGGCAGGGGAGGAGGTGGAGCTTTCGAAAAGGAGGTTGTTGTTGGCGCTGTAGGCGTTTGGGTCTAGCGAGACTTCCACTCCTGCGTCGATGATCGCGCTACTGCCTGCCACTGCCGCTGCATTCGCCGGCATGGGCGCCTCTTGTGCGGTTGCGTTGTGTGATGTCGTCGCGAGAGTCTCGTGGATGTGCAGATAACCCTGTACGGCGAGCTGCAGCACAAGCAGCACGCCCAGGACCTCGTAGCCAGCATTACGTGTCTCGGGCGTTTGGGCGCGGGTGAAGATGTAGCGGAGGCGGAAGAAACGTTTCGAGACTTCGTAGTAGGCGCCCGTGAAGTAGAAGGTTGCGAGGGAGAGGGCGTAGATTGGGGAGGGAGAGGTGAGCGTATCCAGGTTGGCGAGAAGGTAGCGCTGTAATATCGTCCATAGCCGCGCTAAGCTGCTTTGCCGCCTTTGCGATGCACCCTTCTCAGTGTTGCTTTTGCTATCGTGATCCCGCCGTGCCAGACTCCGCTCCAACCTCTCCCTGAACTTCCTCCTAACACCAGGCAACACCCTACCCAACCAATACGGCACCAGCACGCTGCCCACCAGATATCCCCACCGCCTTCTCCATCCCGGCAACCTCACACCACTCATCCTATGTCCCACTCCCTTGCCCATAACCTCCTCAACCTGCACAACATCACAATACTCCTCCCCCAACGTCCTATTCCCGACCCCTGTAGTCAACGCAAGATACAGCAGATCGGCCACCGCTTTGGCCTCGGTAGTGTGCGCGTGCAGGAAGCGAGCGCCATAGAGAGAGCGCAGAATCGTGGAGAGGTGGGTGAGGAGACTGGCTTGGAAGAAGGCGTCTTTTTGGTGGGCGCGGATGATATCAGGGGAGGTTGCGGCGGGATAATTGGGAGCGGTCTCGTTAAAGGTGGAGGTCGAAGGAGCCATGTTGAGAGTCCGAGGGCTTCGTTAAATCCTGGGAGGTTGTTGTCGCGCCTGAACAAGCGTGTGGTAGGCAGGTAGAATAAGCTGAGTTGCGCAGGCTATGGGAAGATATTAGGTGCGATTTCTGGTATTCTCACAATTACACCAGGTCGGGGATGCCAAAGCGCAAGCCCATCGTGTCACGTAGGAGATAATTCCAGAAGGATGCTGGTTATAGCAGTATGAATACAAAGGCGGAGTATGTACACCATAAGGAGAGTCCACATTGGGAGTGAGTGCAACTCATCGAGCATGCCTCGGCTGTTCTGAATATGGCCGAAACAAGCGCGCTGTCCGCGGACGCGGACGCGTTGCGCACGGCCGCTTTCAGGATTTATCATTCAGGCCTTACGGATCTTTTTCGATCGAAGTTTAGATCTCCAAAAGTCTATGCCCATTCCCCGCGCTAATCATGCTTGAATTTTAGAATCATTTCCCATCCCCAAACACAAACCGCGTATCTCAATCCTCATCGTACTTCCCCGTATAATCCCCTAGCAGTACATCATCTTGCGCCGGCCCCTTGTTATTCCTAACCCACTCCGTCTCGACCCTGAAGAAGATCCAGACCCATCTCCTAAATACCTCTAGTAGCTCCAACACGAAAATGCCGCCCTCCAGATCGATTCCGTGATGCAGATGTGGCGAGAGTTTGAAGCTCCAGGTGCAACGGAGGAAGAGGTCGAGGAAGATGACGATGTAATAGATAGAGGCGGAATGAAAGTAGCGGCGAGATCGAAGGCCGTAGGGATATTCTGCGCGGCTGGTGAGAGGATCGGTGGGTGCTGAGCGGTTTCGTGACGAGGGCGAGAGGAGAGTGAGGTCCCAATCTTTGGTGACGTCCCAGTAGAATGAATAGAAGGAGTTAACAAAGACGGCGAAGAGCCTGGGACAGAGGTCAGTACTGTGGTGAGGTACACAAAGAGGAGAGAACAGACCATAGATTAGCCAGTCCTGTTTCAGACATGCCCAATAATGAAGGATCGTACCGCTGCCATGAACTCAAGATAATCACTGGGAATGCACTCGAATATTTGATCGCATTCGCCAGATGTTGCCCTCCCCAACCAGCTACTGTCCCAACGCCCATCTTCATGTTCCTCCTCACGCGCACGTACTCTGTCAAACACTGCCTCAGTCGTATGAAACTGGGTATACTGAGCAACAAGGGCACGAAAAAGGCCCCTCCGCAGCTCCGGTCCGGCTTCGCGGTGCTGTGCTCTCCATTGAGCAGCATACATAACGTGATGAACAGATCTCCCAGCACCTTGGCGTAAGACGTCAGGACATCTGCCATGAGTATATCGCCAAACTTTCCATCGCCAACTTCAGCGAGTCCGCCGACACTGACGCGCGAGAGCATGCGCAGGAATCGGTAGCGTCCCTTCTGGCAAAAGCGGCTGGGAACGAGGAATGCGAGGATGAGAAGGACGAGGTATAGCATGGGTATGAGTTCCCATTGGAGGACCAGAGTCGGGTCGCCGCGGGTCAAGAGCCAGAAGAAGACGAGGGATATGATGAGAGGGATGCTTAGAAATGCTGCGAAGTGGTAGGTAGAGGTGTGATGTGGTGTTGATGTTGGTGAGGTTCGAGACGGGTAGCGGATCAAGGCTGGGACATCCTGCGGCTATTCAGCAATCTTTCAACCCTGTCTCGCTTGACGCCATCGTACTATACGAATGAGGGAGAGGTATTGCAAATTCAAGCCCCAGGCCCAAACGCCTAGTCGACCAGTCAGAGAGTTTCTAGGCATGGGAGGACCTTAGCCAGGAGCAATACCAAGCACAATGATAATGGCAACGCGGTAAGGAAGAGGTAGGACCAAGCTGAAAGAGTCGTAGTCTGGTTCGACGGCGGAATCGCCCTCCCTGGCGTCCATGCTGTCGATCCTCGCGGAAGCGCAAAATGTTGTTGCTAGATACTGTGCCGCGTGTTGAAAGGGGATTCTAACAAAGACAAATGCGAACGGACAAGCCAAGCAAAGACGCGCCGCTCCGTTCCGCCCGGCTAAGGCTAACCTTATTATCAGATGCTAGCCCTAGTGGAGGTCAACCAGCTAGGCGACATCTATAACTGGACAGAAACGATCTAGGTAGGTAATAAACAACTTTGGTTCGTTTAGACCCGTGCTTCGCTACGCCCGTCTTCGAGCTTGACAATTATACTGTCTGTAGCACGGATGGTTATGCTATCAAGATACGCCTTGGCTCTAGTTCGAATTTAGAATTCAACCCCACTAGATCTCTTCACTCAGAATAGCAGGTAGAGTGGAGACATCATACATACCCAAGGAGAAAAGAAGCAAGGCTGGTTGCCTCGCGAATTGCGTATAGTCCCTCAGTTGGCGCAGACGTGCCGATAAGATCGTGGTCGACAGAATTGAAAACAAGAATTTCCTCACAGCATAGCTCTCCATCCGCCCTCCGCAGCCGGCCGGTCCACCCCAAGATGCACAAGCATCATCCCAATGTGATCGAAGCCCCAATATGTCTCCTCCTCGCCCTCCGCATTCGTCGCCACAAAGTACGGCACCCCGAAGCACTCGTCCTTGAGCGCCTGCTCGACCCGCTCGCCGAGCAGTTTCTTGGCCTCGTCGCTTGAACTCTGCCGAACAGCAATGATGTCTGGTCAGCACTAAAGTTTTCCCCTTGCTGACGGCGATGAGAAAAGGGACAGTACCTTTTCAAACACTTGCTTGGCGTCGGCCTCGCCGAGTACGCTCGTCAGTGTTTTGACGAGACCTTCGGGTTTATCGACTTTGCCTGTGTTGCGCTTGACCCAGAAGGCGTGGTAGAAGGCGTCGATGCACGGAAGGAGCTGGTCTGGATGGGTGATTGTTACGGCGGTCAATGCGCGTTGGATCTGTCAGGATTGAAACAAAGTTAGAATGGACGTAGACTCAGGAGTCAAATGGTATGTTGGATCGGAGAAATGGTAGAACTGAGGGCATGGGAGCAGAAGGAATTGCCTACGTTCAATGTCAGGACGGGGAAGCCGTCAGGCGCCTTGTCTGCGATGGGTATCGAATAGAGCTTGCACCAGCGTTGACGCTCTTTCTCGATCCAGGCAGCTTTGTCTGGAATGGTCGTCAGTCCTCGCTCACATCATTAATGACAACGACGCCAGCGATAAACAGCAGTTGAGGGATTGTGAGTTAAAAGACGATGACCTACTCTTGATATAAAGCGGTGGCGTGTTCCCGGTCGCTATGTTTGTCAGCATCATTTACATCAAAACCGGCTATGATGCCGACAAAGGCCAGCAGTCCGGCGTCGTAAGCTGAAGGACAACACCTACCTTTCATGACGCCGCCAAGAAAGATGGGGGTGAAGGTTATATCGACTTGCTTGAAGGTTTCGGAGTTCTAGGCACAGCAGGGTGTTGTCAGTGGTCACGGATCCTGCAGCTCTCCCCGATTTTCTGCCCCATGATGCGTTGGTGGTATTTCCTTCACGCTACTATGATTACTTTGCTCCGGGAGAAGATCAAGTTGTAGAGGATCCATGCTACGCATCGACAGAGAAGGTAGCCACCCGCGAAGTAAATCTTGCCATGCAAGTATAGCTCTGTCTTTTTCCACACTGTAATGTGCTTGCACAGGAGGGAGGAAAACAATCAAACATGCATCGTTGCCACTAACGTCGATAAGGAACAAAGCACTGGCATCAGGTCCACTTACTCTCATCACGTAGTATGCCATGTACCCAAAAGGGCTAACAATATCGAAATAGAAAGTAATCATCGGTTTCGCCATGATGAGCGAAGAGGGCACGGAATAGTTGATTCGAGTGAATTCCTTGAATATAGCAATCCTCTGATAGTGTCCTATTTACAGACAGAGATCTTCAGCGTGGCAATTGTGCAGTGAGGAGCGTGATGGCGAGGTGTGAGGCAGAGCATCTGGCTATGCTTCATGCCAAGCTAGCAGAGTGTGGGGTTCGCGTACTGTGCCGAGGCAAACTGAAATCAAATTCCGAATGGTAGAAACGTTCTTTGGGGCGTGAGAGCCCTGCGCTTTAGCGCACTTGGGCTTCGAACATGTATGACCTTCGGATATGCACGGCCACGAATCCAGTGTTGGCGGTCGTGGAGATGCAACACAGACGCTTACCGAGCTTTCATGTGCCCGTGGGAGCAAGATCCAATGGACCGTAGTGCATGATGGCGTAGTTCAATGAATATACAGTATGACTCTGGCCTCTACTAGCTATCATTCACGTCGTTTCACGTCTTGCGATATACGGGAGACAATCGCAGTAGCCGGAAGCTGACTTGCTAGAATTAAAGAAGCGTTGGATTCGGGGGCAATTGCCGCCATCGTACCACGCTATGTTCCACTGAAGAAATTTGTGAAGGCTGGATGGCCTCACAGCATGGAAGGTTTGAGTCTGTTAACGGAAGGAGAATGGATGTATGTCATTGCTACATAGTCTCAGTCGAAGCCGATTTGGTCTCTTGTCTCTTTCAGCATTGTGAGTGGAATCAGTTTAGTTTCAGCGGTTTAGACCGTTTTCGACATTCGTGTCTGTATGAGTCCGTGCAGAGTTCCTAGCGTTACACATAAAGGAGAAACCCAGATACGATGACTTCGTTTTCATCATGCTGGGAACCCAGGAAGAATCTGTTTCTCTGCATGCTCCGACGTGACGAACAGCGCGAGACCATCAACGACGCAGCTGTAATAGACAGCACTCGCACGCCTCGAGGCGCCATCACATCGCTATCCTGACGATTCCGGGAACATTGTGATTACCGTCGGTTGGTATCGTAAGCAAGAAAAAGTGCCGTGCCCGCTGGATTGGTGGTTCATGTGTGCGACGTAACAGTTGAGGCATGGAAATTGTGATTGGTACGGTATGTCTTCCACTCCTCCATTCGAAGCGAGCTTGGTGCGTCTCCTTTTTCCCTTACGCTATGGCAACCCGATTGACGGATGGACTGCGCCCAGCATCAATGTATGGCATAGAGATTCCTTCGGTTCCTGAACAGAGGCATCAGAGGCATTCGCCGATAAGCGCTGGAGTGACACTCGTGCGCGATCGACCGTCGCTGGCTCGATGTGTCTCGATTATTGTATCAGCTGAGTTGCTCTGTAAACTCAGATGAACGGTTGGCCGTCACATGCTCATGTCGTTTTTAACACAGCAGTCACGCCCATCTGTGTAGACAATTGTGATATTTGCCCTATTCTTCTCCTTTATCTTCCAGCCACCGTAGACACATTCCAGCCATTCCACTTTGCTAGGTTGAAGCTTAATAGGATGTCCAAAGGGTTTCCAATCCCCAGAGCGTCACGCGTTGGCCGTACGCGTAGATGTCCAGTAGTTGTAGAAGCCTCTGTTTTCAGCCGTCATGGCTGCAACCCATATGGAAAGTCCCTCTTTTCCTCGGTAGCGCTCCCACATGCTGAGGGGATCATTGATCCTACCAACAACAGCAGGAACGTCTCTCCCCATGAGAAGTACCGTGCAACCTTCCTGTATCTTCTGCTCGTTCCACGCACGATATCCGACCACATTCCTCACAGGGTTCAGATACTTTTCCTTCCCTGAGTTGTGAAGCGATGTCCAGTGATGATAGCGATCAAGGCATTTTCGGAAGCAGTGAGCTCATCCATGTTTTTGTCTCTGATCAAAGTGACACGACGAACCACATCTCCAAGGTTGGGCCGAAGAGCAGGTTTCCAGTCGCCATGTCGAAGGTCAGCGCGGCCGTTACGTTATTTGAAAACCGCGTAGGTCAAAGCTCGGTTCAGTCATGACTTGCCCAAAGTTGAAGGTGAGAGCGGGGGCCGTGAACTTTGACGTAAGATGATGTTGATAAAGTCGGTGGAGTTGGTAAGGCGTGAGAGTGAACAGGTGGGGCTGTGCGCTGGTGAAAGCTCTGGGCAAAGTGTGAACCACACCGTAGCTGATAAGTAACAAAACCTCCGGTACGATCCCCAAAAGATGCGTGCGCTGAGTTGGAAAAGATGAGGGCGAGTTCATTGAGCCTTAAGCGCCTGCTTAGGATGAAGGCGACAGTGGACACGAAGTAAAGCGAAGTGAAGCAAAATCTGAGCCTCCTCACTCACTAGACTCTTGGCATGTCTAAGAACCTTCTGAGCTCAAATATTTTTCGACTTTCCCAGCCGGCATTCCTGCTTCGAAGCGCGCAGTTGCATTGCTGTCATGCTAGCTAATCCCAGCCGGCCTTCCAGTCCTTTCTTTTCCACCTGCCAGCAGACCTGCGATTGTGTCATCTTCCGAGCTGTTTGTGGATAGCACTCCTCCAAGCAAACACCGTGGCATGGATGGGCTTCCGTCTCGACAGATAGGTTTACTACACTCGATCCGGTAGCTGTCCAAACAAGTACGGGGTCCGCATCAGAACCTTGAACCTCCCTCGCTCTGGACGTTGTGGCTCTGCCAGACTTATTGCATGCCGTCCATACTCAACAATGTATGACGGACACCCAAAGCCTGTTATAATCCATCCAAAAGATGCTGGCAAACTCAGAAGGTAGTCTTGGATGCTTTTTCCCACTCGCTCCAGTACGCGCACTTTGACTATGGAACATAGCTAATACGTCATCGTTTTTTGCTCGCCCTGACATTGCCTCGTACATGGCGTGCTCTCTTGACTTCGTTGGTGTGCGAACGCTTCTTCCCATACCCGGCTTGACCACTGAATCATTGGCATGCTGTTCCAACCCGAGCCAGAGGCCCGAGGATCAACGAATTTGCAAGATTGCGGAGGACTACTGAGCGTCCATGCTCAAAGCTAGCGATGTATGTTCCTTATCCCAGGAGCCGAGTACATGTCCACCTGCCTATGTCCCTTCCGCAGCAGGAACTCAATGGTGTTGTAGTCCTTCTTATCGAGTTCGAGGCCTTTTTGAAACTCACTCCTGCTAAGACTCAGCTCCAGCAAAGATATACATCATTCGACCATGTACGAACCTCGCAAAGAATTTGAAGTTTGGTTGCGTTTCCTAGACTGTGCGTCAGTGATGTGAATTACGATGGCGGGTCATCTTGTGCAGCAGACCTCCGGCTTCTTGCTGATCTCCCTCAGACATTTCCGGTAGAGAGACAGTACGTCTCGCTGCAGACCCGAGAGGCGTCTTCCAGTTGGCATCACCTCCCGTGCTCACCCGTGATTTATTTCGTCGTGTATAGGCTTGATTAATTGATGTCCGTCATCGAAAGGAGTACTTCGCACGAAGGTAACGTCATCAAAGGACGGGCTCGGCATGTGCCCATTTCCGTTGCTTTGGCTTCCGGAGATCTCCCGTGGGTGTGGAACGGCTTGTCAGAACCTACTGTATGTCTCGTAAGAGTTAGGAGTAAGCTCCAGCTGCAACACCGATACCATCATGTCCACATTCTCGGTAAGTCAATTGCCCCGATTTCATTCTCTGTTGTCGTGTCTGGCGTAAGGAAAATATACTCAGCAAGAGCGATGCATCGCCTCGCGTGCCGCAACAAGCATCTAAATGCTCGTGATCAGGCTCTACGAGTTTCGTCTCTAAGATACAAAGAAACTTCTTGTCCACTTAGAAACTGGATACTAACTCCTCGACTCCAGCGATTGATACGCTTCCTGGCCAAGGATGGCAAGGCCTACTATGGCGATGCCATCTTACCACGCGGCGTCACGGATGCTGGCAAGGTATCACAAGCTCGAGTAATCCAGGGCTCGCCCTGGGGACGATACACTATCACCAATCAAGTGGCAGTACGTGGCCAGGAGCTTCATACACCGCCGTACTGAACAAAGAAGGACGTCAGGCAGCTTTTGGCACCATTAGCAAGGGAGGACAGCGGCACAGTCCGATGTCTCGGCTTGAACTATGAGAAACACGCCCAAGAGGTATCGCAATTCGCCGCGGACGATGGAAGACGCACCTAATCACCCTTTAGTCGAATATGCCGATACCTAAATACCCCATCCTGTTCTACAAGCCCGTCACTTCACTAGCCGGACCCTTCGACAACATTCCCGTCCACCCAATCGCCCAAGAAGGCGAAGGCCTCGACTGGGAATGCGAGCTCGTTGCAGTGATAGGCAAACACTGCGCAGACGTTCCCGAGGCAGAGGCACTGGATTATGTCGCGGGCTACTGCATTGGCAACGATGTCTCACACCGTGACTGGCAGATCAAGCGCGGAGGAGGGCAATGGGCTCTTGGCAAGGGATTCGACGGATGGGCGCCTTACGGTCCCGCGATTATCTCCTCGAGCATCATCAAGGACCCGAACGATCTTCGAATCTCGACAAAGGTTAATGGGAAGACGATGCAAGATTGGACGACGAAAGATATGATTTTTGGTGTTGCTGAGACTATTGCGTTCTTGTCGAGGGGGACAACGCTGTTGCCGGGTGATCTGATATTTACGGGGACGTGAGTGCCGGACTTTTCCAATCGATGGTGTATTTCGCTGATTGAAATCAGGCCTCAAGGTGTTGCCATGGGCATGAAGCCTTCACCAGTGTGGTTGAAGGATGGAGATGTTATCGAGGTAAGCTTGGAGGGCGTGGGCAGTTGTATCAACAAGGTTGTTTTCCAGAAGAGTAGGCCGAAGCTGTAAGGGACGGATTTGCCATGCAACCCTGCTGCCCCAAAGAGTCTTCGATTAGTGGTACAATCAAATTTCCCGCGCTTACACGAGGACACAACTTCTTTAACTCACACGTGTCGTTCCGCATAAGCTCTATGCAGACTTACACTAGGCAAATACTAGTATGTATGATGTACTGTACCTATCATGGGACGAGCCGTGGAGTTGCGGGGTGCGGGGTAATGCACACCCCCGCATTGATGTAATGGTCGAAGCCGTCTTTGAGGGAATGTTCCGGGTGACTCTGAACCAGCTCAAACGTCAAAGAGTAGTTCCAATCACTCTTTGAAATATACCAGAGTGCATTCAAGGTACCGTCATGGGCATTGAAACACTACCTGAGCGCATGCTTGCATGTCAAATTACGGAGGTGATCGCAAACCGGCTCCTCACGGCATTTTCATATCCTGATTATTCTTCCAGTACAAAAAGCCATACACGATCCACGAAATCCCTGTACCGAAGGACTTGCAACCATACGACATCCTCGTCAAAGTCGCGGTAGCCTCCCTCTGCCATACCGATGGCATGGTCTCCGACGGAGTCTTCGGGACAAAGCTTCCTTGCACGGCATCCCACGAAGGGACAGGCACGGTCTCTGCTATCGGCTCCGAGGTCACGAACTTCAAAGAAGGTGATAGAGTGATGTGCGGGCTTCCGAAAGGTCCTTGCGGTATATGTGCGGAATGCCAGGGTCCCGAAAACTACTCGCAGTACTGTCAAAATTTCGAGGGAATGGTCGGGGTCACTATGGATGGTGCTTTTGCTGAATATGTTGTGACGGACAGCCGAATGTCTGCTAAGCTGCCGGACAAGGTCTCTTTCGAAACGGCCGCACCACTTGCGTGTGCGGGTTGCACTGTGTGGAGAGGCGTGCTTCAGAGCAAACTTGTAAGTGGTCAGTGGCTTGCTATTATTGGATCCGGAGGTGGGCTCGGTCATCTGGGCATCCAATTTGCGAAGGCCTTAGGACTTAATGTTATTGGGATTGATGCGAGAGATGAGGGCCTGGAGCTGACGAAGGCGGTTGGAGCGGATGTCGTAATCGATGCGAGGAAGGGGGACAAGTTCGTGATTGAGGAGGTTCGCAAGGCTACCAACGGTGGAGCAGACGCGACGTTGAATGTCAGTGATGCCAAGAGCGCTGCTGCGACGGCGTGTGCGGCTACGAAGCTGCATGGCAAGATGATACAAATCGCTCAGGTAAGGGTAGTCGACCATCCAGTAAGATCATACTAACATTGTCTGTGCAGCCGGAAATAGTTGATATCCCCTTCGCCGAATTCATTTTTCGCGACGTCAGAGTCGAGGGCTCCCTCATATGCTCTCCCGACGAAGCAAGACGTATGCTCGACATTGTTGCAGAGCATAACATCAGCGTCAAGACGAACCCTTTCCATGGCTTGAAGGAGATACCGAAACTGGTAGAGTTTGCTCACTCTGGAAAGATGCAAGGAAAGGGCATTATCATAGTGGATGAGGAGCAGATCAAAGCTGAGCGGAAACAGTATGAACGACAATTAGTGTAGGGGTCATGACTGCAAGTTGCAAGTTCTCCGAACATGAATTCCAGTTCTCAAATGTGTTGTTGCAATGATAGACGGACAGATCTTCAACGCACGAACCAAGGGTTCAGGGGCTGGCTCGTCAGTCGTGACTCGAAACGAAGCGTTACTCGTGCCCTTCCGTAACGCTTAACCCTTTTACGGTGAGCACCTTTGCAGGCGGCAGATTCCGCGTGCACCCAGCTTGTCGATCTAACACAATACGTCACGTACGTACCGGAGTATTCAGCATTGGAGAGAACGGGCATGAAGATCGCAACATAACATTTCCCCAGTCCTCAGCAAGGGTCTTGAGATGCGTAATACCTAATGGCCAACCCTGTCTCTGCAGCCTCCTCAAAATACCAAAGTGCGAATTCTTCATTGGACCCTTCCTCGCCACTTCAGTTTCGAACTCCTCGCACAACTCGAGATTGGAGTGACACGGAAACTACACCACGTCCGATTACTATATATTCACCAGCAGACCTACAGCTGTTGCACGAGATCGAGGAGGCAGCGGGCAGTACTGAACAAACACCTACGCGGGGTCGTTGTACTAGCGCAGAGGTATCCTGGAGTACGTCGAGCACAGCAACCATCGAAAGCAAAATGCCAGCAACGACACGCCTGCAAGAGCGTAGACAGGCTTCCTCAGGAGTTTCGTCTCCGGCGCAACTGCTGCCGCATACACAGAAAGAGACCACCCTACCTTCCCGCATCGCCTTTCAGACGCCGACGCGCGCGACATCACCTTTGATCCATACGAACCTGCTTCGCGATGTATCCCCGCACGCCTCGTTATATGCTACGAAGCTTCAGAAAGCCGTCGAGGAGAACGTGGATTCATTGGTCAAACGAGAACGGAGCTCCGAAGGCAATGGGCTACGCGAGCTATACAGGCAAAGCTTCAAGGACCCGGGCAGCGCAGAACTCTTAGATGCATTGTTGAGGCAGAGGCCAACTGAGAGGCAGACTCGGGACTTTATGCGATATGTGGAAGACGTCGAACGGCTTAGCTTCAAAAAGGCGGTGGTGATCATACCTTCAGGGTCAGTGGGATCCGGCGACCAAGCTGACCTTGGAAAGAGAATATTATCCGGTAATGGTATGGCCAACCTATGAAATAGACATATACATGAGCTAACACTTGTGAGACTCTGCTACAGCTCGCTCCCCTGTGCCCACGCATAATCCACCTTCGCCGCGTGTTGTGATCGAAATTCCGCAGGCTGCTTCCTCACTTCCCAAACCGCCATCACCGCGCGTCGTTATCAAATCGCGAGCTGCACCCATCGAAGCCGCGGGATTGCCGGACGCACAAGTGAAACCCCAGGCTGAAGACAAAACCAAGCTGCCAAAACCGAATGCTACCAAAGCACATAGAAGGAAAAAGCGGAAGGAGAGGAGACGCCAAACAGCTGCTACAATGGCTCAAGCTCGCCAACAAGCCCCGGGATCACTGGTCACCAATGTGACAGTCTCAGTTGGTCGCAGATCATTTGGCACTGTCGTGCCCGTTGAGTCGTTTGATACACGTTGTGACGGACCGAACATAGAGATGATGGATATCAGCACCGACATAGTTATGCCGGTGGCAAACCAGAGTCAGCCTCGTCGTAAGAAGAAAAAGACCAAGATGTTTCTCGGCGCGAACGGTCCAGTATACTCGACAAGCATTTTCGATGGTCCAGCAGAGGAACCTCCATGGAGGTAGGAAGATGTGATAGCTTGTGGAGTGTTGATCGCTGCACGAATATTGCGGCCATGTTTGCACGTGCGACCACTTTCGTGCAGGTCGGCGGAATGCCTCATTGATTGGTTGATCCTCTCAAACAAATTTAGGATATATTGAGCTAGCTCTCGCCAGCGGATTGTGAAACTGATCTGTAGGGATTTCGAGCGGTCATGCAGCAGCACAAGCACGCGCCACGTACGGAGATATGATTTGCATGTTAAAATGCCGAGACAACGATATAGAATATGGCCATTGGAAGAGGTGGAGGTCGGCGCATGGCGGAATGTGCGGGAGAGTACCTTCGAGGAGTTGAATCGAACCACACGAGTGCAGGAACAAGCCGGAGGGCACTCATGGAAGCATGCGTCTCCAGTGTTGGAAACTACCATCGCACTGCACGGTGCAGATAGACGTTCGACGTCAAGAATTGGCTTCCTTAACTTCTCAGCACCACAAGATCTGGTGACCTGTAAGAAATCGAGCTCGATGCTCTTCGCCGCTCAGGAATGTCGGCCTCATCTCGCGTCCGCAATTCTGATCCCTTCAAGCAATCCGTCGCTCTTCACATCCCTCACTACCACTACACCACCACCAACCGTCAACCCTCCATCCTCCTCAGCACCAGCACCAAGCGGCACCCTTCCGTTCAATATCCTCTCTACATCCACATCACCAACACCATACAAGCTCCACAACTCCGCCATCGCCTCCACTCCGATCGACTGTACCGGCCCAGCCAGTGGCCCTGACGCGTCCATCCCAGTGTGGGCCTGCAGATGGATTCCATATCCTGTCTTGCAGACGCTCCAACAAAGTTCGAGGAAGTCCGTATCTTCCATGGCGAGGACAATCAGGCGGCTGTCGGCGACCGTGATATAGTAGCATGCTATGCGGTCGTAGCCGTACTTGATTGTGCTTGGAGTGTGGAGCTGAGGACGAACCGGATACTGGACATGGCATTGGAGAGACTTGGGAGGCTTTGACGTGCGTGGTCGGCGGTGATTTGGGGATGTGGTTTGCAGATTCGGTATGCTTCAATGATCTTTCTGGGTGGCTTGTGCAGGACCTTGATGTTTGAGTTGAGGAGCTCCTGGATTGCCTGAGCTCCCGGATTGCCTCAAAGGACTTTTCTGGATTTTATGGGCGTCTGGCTGGCTTTGGAAATGCTGCCCATATCGAGGCACGGACAATTTGACCAGGCAATACAACGGCTAGTCATATGGACGAGATGAAGAGTGGACTATGGCTGAGGACTTCGTGAATGATGACTTCTGGCGCAGGCCTTTATTTTACGTGCATAATAGGTATGGTGGGGCATTCGTTCAATTGATCAAGGCTTTCAGGCATCGTGAATGCATTTTCACAGTCAATCTTCGCGGCTTTCCAATCGCTCTTTTCACAGAGGACAAATCATGCCGCGCGCCGTCCTAACAGATTTGTACCGCACGTGTGTAAATCGGATGGAAATGAAGCAACTTTGTATGGATGATTTCACATCTGAAGCACTATTCATGCCATCCCATTCAGCTTCAGCATGATTTTGTGAAAGCTATGTGGCATGAAGCAGGGTCAGAAAGAAGAGTCTTCAGCTAAGCCGCGCCCGGGGATGCCGCCAATCACTGGTGGCAGATGCATAGCGGCCAGTGCTAGTAGCTGCTCGTCCCTGCATGCTTACCAACATGCTCCAGCCTGAACTGCAATGGTCCATCTTGACAGTCCATCTGCCCCGTCCTGATCGACACCTCCTGCTACATCTTGATAGCAGTCCAGATAGCACATCCATCATGTAGAAGCTTATCCCCTCACCGCGCCAACGCCAACGGGTGCCTCGCCATCCAGCAATTTCTGAACATCGCCAACATTGACACCATAATGACGCCAGAACTCAGCCATACCACGCCGCTTGAGCTTCGTACCGAATCCATACCGTCCAGTGTGCGTGCTCAAGTAGATGCCTGCTTCATGCTCAGGTGACTCGCAAGACTCGTGATATTCCGATAATTCTTCAACTACGTTATCGAAGGAGAGACGGGTGTCAGTCACAGATATGAAGTAGCCCGTGGTATGGTCGAGCCCATAGGCGACAACGATGGGTCCGTTGGGGTTGAGGACGAAGCGGCAGGTGTTTGACATGTCTGTCTCCATCTGAGAAGACCTAGAGAACTGAGCTCTTGTTTCTTCAGTTGATGGAGCTGGACAATCAAAACACTCACGCTAATAAGCAGCCTGGAGTGTGATTTGAGAGACGTACGATTGAAACTATCTGATGATGAGCTGATAGCTTGAGGATCACGTATAGCAAGCTGAAGGAGACGGATCAAAAGATCAAGGGAGTAGGAGAGGGAAGAAGTAGCTTTGTGTCACAGGGTGGGGATGGGGAGGCTGCAGGTCGTAGTCAAACGAAGTGAGCAGGATCTCGATCTAGTTCCACGGGGTATTTCCGAATGTGAAACTCCCTACTTTGTTTGCAGCGAACAATGATTTTTCACTATAGTATCTTGTAGACGGCAGGCTTTACACGAGAGAAATCAAGAGCACTTCAGTTCAGCTGAGCATACATGCTTCGCCTTGCTTCATCTGAAGCTTAAGCATGAATATAGGGAGATGCACGAGCACCAGGAAGTGTCTGTGCAACTGTGAACGGATCTGCATTCGTCCAACTGACTGAACTGGCTGATGGAGGTTGGATCGATTGACTCTCCGTCAACCGGTCAATCGTGCCTTGGCTTATCGATATGCTATCGATGTGTGTTCAAGCCACACGTGGCGTCGCTCCCTCGAAACGTCATTCGGTCCATCTGTTATCGCGTCCTTGATCGCACCCGCATGAGACAAGCCCTTCCTATTACAATTATCTATTTGCAGCCTGTAATCGTGAATCCTAGCACTCTGTTTACATCTCGCCGAGCGCGCGCGTTTCTTTCTTTCTCGACCAGAGCTCAAACCTACCATCGCAGAATAGCGAAAGACTTGAGATGTCGAGTAAGCACTCCAAGTCCTCCAGAGCAATAAACCATCACTGACACGGCTTTACTCGATAGACTCCAATGTGGACTTTTGTACGTGATACTCACAGACGCCCACGGTAGCAGGTGACTACCAAGCTAACACATCTCATACAGACAAAGTGCTCGAGATCGACCCAAAGGCTACACAGCAGCAGATAAGAGAAGCCTACAAGAAGTCAGTCCTCCCATCCACATCAACTCGCATTTATCTGGCTAACCTCAATCCCAATAGAGGCGCACTAAAACACCACCCCGACCGAGTCCCCTCCGATTCTCCAGAACGCCCTCGCCGCACCCGCAAATTCCAACAAATAAACGACGCCTACTTCACGCTTTCCGACCCCACCCGCCGCCGCGACTACGATGCAGCCCGTCGCTACCAGTCCTACAACCCCTCGGCCAATGATGCCGGCTCCGATTACGACGAGGAGGTCCCGCGCCCTCCGCCCTCTTCCAGCAGCGGAGGGGGAGGGTTCAGCTTCCCATGGTCGGCGTTCGGGTTCGGAGGCGGGAATAAGAACGCCGCGCCGTCGGGGGAGAAGACGGAGGAGGATCACTTCAGCAGTGCGCAGTTCGGGTCCGTATTCGAGGAAATGATGCGGGAGCAGGGGATGGCTGAGGGAGAGGAGGCGGCGCCGACAGGAAAGTTCTGGAGTCTTGTCGGTGGCCTGAGTGGCGGGGCTATGGGTTTCATCGTTGCGAACTTCCCGGGTGCTATGGCTGGCGCAGTGGCAGGAAATAGGTTAGGCGCTGTAAGGGATGCGAGGGGAAAGAGCGTGTACAGTGTGTTCCAGGTGAGTTCATGCTTGTGGGGATGGAGTAGCCGAGGCGGCTGAGAACCTTGCTGACATGCTCTGCAGGAATTGCCGCAGGCGGACAAGGCTAAGCTGCTTAGTAACCTTGCTGCCAAGGTGTTTGCTCATGCTGTTTCCGCATGAAAGACGGTGGCATGGGTTTTCTCGTTGGCGTAATAGGATTGGGATGGGCTTAGGTTTGCACGAATGATATCCTTTGTGATCTTGGTCGATGTGGCAGGAACGATATAACGGCGTGTTGACCTTAATATCATCCACTGTGGAGAAGAGTCAATTGCACACCACAGCGAGAATTCGTCAATTTGCGATGCAACTTCCACGTTACTTCTCCTTGACGTAGTGAAAGGCGCAGCGAATGAGGCATCCTGAGGGTTGACATATGACAACAGTTTCGGATAGACTCCATCCCCCTCTGCAGCTTCGACCAAGTACCTTGTTCCGACCGAGTACGTTGCCCTCGCAGCCCATGATGTTGTCCATCTTATATCAGGCAGTAATGCCAGGGGTTGCCCCTTAGCTCTACATATGCAAGGCCCGCTTCGTGTCCATTTCTCCGACGCGTTCAGATCCGGGTTGACATACAGCCTAGCGAACTGACCACCCATAACCACTCTTTCAGTGCACTTGATCATCGACTTTCACTTTGGTTCCAGATAACGGAAAGAGTCGGCATCATTCGACCGGCGTGAAATAATTGAGCAGGATATGCACATATCGGATGAAGCGCTCTGTGGTCGACGCATCCTCAGTTCTTTCTGTCTATGCGGGCCTTTCTCCATATTCTTACGATGCTCAGGCGCCCTGCTCGAAATCCCAGTCTCAATGCATGAGCACCAAGCGCTTGTGAGAAGGAGTAGTTGGGAGGCGGGGTCTGGTGCATCTTCCTTCGAGGTCTATCGTGGCTCACTGTCGGCCGCGTGCACGGCACGGCTCTCGTCGTCCTGTATCCGTGCTAGATTATTGTATTCGGGGCACGAAGTCCTCAGCGGGCGATGCCTTTCGTGTCTCTGTCAAGAAGCTCTCGAGCCGCGATAATCTCAGCTTCCTGGTAGCCATCCCATCCGTGCTCCTCTGTTGAATGCTTTCTGATGCTTTCTGCGAGTTTCGAGGTGGCGAGCTCGTTCAGTTTAAGTACGATAGACAGGGATGGGATTTTAACATCTTCGTCCGCTGCATCTTTGCTCGACGTCGTAGAGCTCACAGAGTCGGGCAACCTCTTCTCCAACTCCGAGGTGGCCTTTTGTTGAGATGTCAGTACCTTTCGGATGGGAAACAAAGGTTCGGCATCTCCTTACAATCTTGAGACCATAGTAGCCCCTAAGATAATCATCACAGAGTTCGACACTGCGACAGAAAGTTTTCACCGATCGCGCTAGTAATCGAGTACTCAGCGCGTCGTTTCCCGGAGTTGCTGTAGCCGCAACGAAGAGAACTTCCCCAAGTCTCGCATGGATCTAGATTGGTTTTAGTTGAAGTTTTTCTCGCTCGACCCTTCCACTCTTACATTCCACGCATGTGGAGTGACTAAGAGCACTTCCTCCATGCTGTATATGGCTTGCGTGTACATGCTCTGCGAGAAGTAGAGCTCCGCGAGCTCCGCCCATGCTTCAGCGTCGATGGGTGATATGTCCAACAGCTCCACAAGAGCAGCAATTGCTTCTGTAGTCCTCGACATGCTTTTCAGAAGTCCCACACGTCTTTTTCGAAGCACCTGTACCACTTTAACATAGACCTTATCACGTCAACGGACATCTTCTTACCATGTTCGTCGGCTTCTCTTCAATTCCCTCCTCATACACCTTCAAGCATTCCTCGAGCGCACCGTCGTCTTCTGCGACGGCCTCATGGTATAATCCCATCATACCCATGACTCGTTCGTTCGTCAGACCAAAGCGATCCTTCATCCTGTTCAAGCAAGTATGTGCGGAGCGGACGTCGCCGGTACGGATACATGAGTAGAAGAGGTTCTCGTAGATTGCCCAGTGCTCCGGCGAATCTGAGTTCAGGAAAAGTGATAGTGGCCATGGCACGGTCCAAGGTGTGAGTTTTCGTAGCAGATTTGGTGCTTGTTGCGCCGTGTTCAGTGCCTCAGCTGGCGTCAAGGCGCCCTGTGGGCGTTGAAGAGCCGTCAACATTCCTTGAGTTCAGGACTGCTAGGTTTTCGAGAGCCTGCGGAACGTACGAACAGGTGTAGTGGGAAGTGCGGTTGCGCGACCACCGCATGGACCAGTGGGGAGGACGAGGGGGGTTCTCGCCAAGACTTACTCCGGGATATGAAAGACATCCCACTACCATCATCTTTTGTGATCGCTTATTAACCCCTACGCCTGTTAGCGACTACATATATGCACGGATTCTGTAGGTGACGGAAAGCATCTGAGTAACTACGGACGGCATCATAAGCTCCGATTCTGCGCCGTATACTTTGCGCTCGAACGAGATGCTCCATCTCGTAGCGGACGCTCCTATTCGAAAGAACCCCATTGCAGTCCCACGCAGAACCTCTCATACTCCAGGTAGCCATGTATGTACCATACTTGGCTGCCGAGCCTGAACGGTGAAGTACTTGTAAGCTGACCGAGAGCGCAGGTTCGAGAAGTCGTTGTACGACCTCATTCGAGGGCTCCGAGGACACAAGGGTAAAGAGCAGGAATACATACAAGCCAGTATAAGAGAATGCCGGAAGGAGATCAAGACCCAGGATATGGGTTCGTTCTTCGCCAAATACCTCGCCAATGTCGTCCGCACGGAATCCTGACACGGCACTAGACGTGAAAGCCACGGCTGTCCTGAAGCTCACATATCTGGAAATGTTCGGCCATGACATGTCCTGGGCCTCATTCAATGTCCTCGAAGTCATGTCTTCACCTAAATATCTATTGAAGCGGGTGGGCTATCTAGGAGCTGTACAGAGCTTCCGGCCGGACACGGAGATATTGATGCTCGCGGAGAACTTGTTGAAGAAGGTACATAGCAAAGCGCACAGAGTCGCCGATCCTGCAACTAACTCTTTTCAAAGGATCTTAACTCGCCACAAATACCGACTATGTCCTTGCCCTTGATAGCGATACCACACGTTATCAGTCCATCCATGGCCAACTCTCTTCTGTCCGACTTGCTACCGAGACTTGGCCACTCACATCCTCTGGTCCGCAAGAAGACCATCGTCACATTGTATCGTTTAGCCTTAGTATATCCAGAAACACTGCGTCCCGCCTGGCCCAAGATCAAAGAACGCCTGCTAGACGATAACGAGGACCCCAGCGTGACGGCCGCGGTGGTCAATGTAGTGTGTGAACTGGGGTGGAGGCGACCACAAGACTTTCTACCACTTGCCCCTCGCTTATTCGACCTCTTGGTAGAGGGAGGTAATAATTGGATGGCCATCAAGATTATTAAACTGGTACATGTCATCTCAATCGTTTCGAGCATGTCCGAAGCTGATATTGAGCTAGTTCGCAACATTGACCCCATTGGAGCCTCGTCTGGTGAAGAAGTTGCTACCCCCACTCACGACTATAATGAAGACTACGCCAGCAATGTCACTTTTGTACGAATGCATCAATGGAATAATACAAGGTGGAATACTACAGAACGCTCAGGGCACAACTGAAGGAGACGACATCGCTCGACTATGCGTGGGCAAGCTGCGGGGGATGCTTGTGGTCGAGGGAGACCCAAATTGCGAGTCTCCCTGATAATCAATCATAGAGTCGTGGGCTAACGGTTTCTATAGTGAAATATGTGGCTCTTCTTGCGTTCAACCGCATTGTGGAACTCCATCCAAATCTGGTGTCTATGCATGAGGACGTGGTTATGGAATGTCTCGATGACGCAGACATCTCTATCCGACTACGAGCACTCGATCTTGTGGTCGGAATGGTTAACGCGAATAATCTGACATCCATCGTCGACCGTCTTATGAGCCAGCTCCGCAGTACTCCAGTGTCATCGCGTGCGGACGACCCACTTAATGATCGGGGGTTCTCGGCGGGTGTAGAGCCGGCTGCTGACTCTGACGACGAAGATGCTGAGCAGTCTATAACACCAGCCGAGAGAGGTTCCAAACAACCTCCTCCACTACCTGACGAGTACCGCACGAACATCATACAGCGAACGTTGGAAATGTGCAGTAGAAACACCTATGGCAACATCAACGACTTCGATTGGTACATCGATACCCTTGTACAGCTCGTCAAACATACCGCCCCTCCATCAGCTACTTCAGTTGAGACGACAAGCGCTCAGGTCCGTGATAGTATTCACGATACTGGCGATGTAGGACATGCGATGGGAAACGAGCTTCGAAATGTCGCTGTGAGAGTAAAGAGCTCCAGGATGGAGGCCACGCGGGCGGCGGAGCTACTGCTTTCAATCGACAGGAGAGATCAACTCTTTCCACGATCTCATAGCGGATCCCAAGGCGTACTCGAGCCGAGCGCCTGGATTGCGGGGGAGTATGCCGACGTACTCCAGAACCCGGACGGCACTTTGACTTCACTGTTGAATTTCCCAACATCACAGCTGCCTCCGAGGACACTCAGCGTGTTTATACAAGCCATCGTGAAAGTCTTGACTTCATGCATAGGAAGTAGCCAACAAGCGTGGACACCAGAGCGCAAGACGGTCGTGTCTTTGCTTATCGCAAAAGTCACCCATTATCTGGAACCCCTCGCGACTCATCCAAGCCTAGAAGTGCAGGAGAGAGCTGTTGAGTTCTTGGAGCTAACGCGTCTTGCCAGCGAGGCGGTCGCGGTCCACAAGCCGGGCTCTGACTATTCGGAATTTGTACCACCACCACTATTTCTCACAGAAGCGATGCCAGCACTATTCACAGGCATGGAGCTGAAGCCGGTTGCTCGGGATGCGCAGAGAAAGGTTCCACTACCCGGAAATCTCGACCTAGACAATGCCATCAATAAAAACCTGTTTCAGATCCTCAACATCGCAGAGTCTGAAGTCCTTGATGGGGTAGATAACGACTTCGAAGAATATTACCATCAGCGACGGCAAGCTCGCAACGTCATTGAGCCTGCAGCAAATCGCTTGCAAAACACCGAGCCAGAATTCTCATACCAGCAGAGCGGGCAGGCCCTGCTCGACCCAGAGACACTTGCCAGGAAGCGCGCGGAAAGGCGCGAGCGTTACAAAGACGATCCCTTCTACATTCCCAGCGACGACAACTCTGGCAATTCGACTCCTCTAGGGAACATCCTGCGCAGCAACAACGGTGAAGCATTGGACGTTGAATCCATCCCGATCATGGAGCTCGATTTGGAACATAACGACACCGAAACACGCCTGCCGGCGGCAGCCAAAACCGACGCCAACAAGCGCAAGCCACGTCGCCATTTCGAGATCCTTGCCGACGAGAGCATTGAGGACGGCGAAATATCCTCTTCTGACAACAGTGTCACGCGACAAGGCAGAGGCAAGAGATCGCTGCTGCAGGTAGACTCTAGCGGCTTGGGCTCGTTGTCACTGGAGGGCAGTGCGATTGAGAATCAATTCGATGTCGAAAGGCGTGAGGCAGAGGAGGCGGAGATGGCTGTGGCGATGAGGGAGGTAGAGCGGTTGAGACTCGAGATGCAGAGGGCCTCGGAGACGATCGAGGCGAAGCATGGGCCGCCCGAGGGAGTCGTGGTGAAAACGAAGAAGAAAAAGAAGATGGTCTCTGTTATGGAGGCTTCTGAATTGGAGGCTGATGTTGGGCAGGAGCCCGCTGCGGAGAAGGTGCCGAAGAAGAAGAAAAAGAAATCAAAGGAAGTTGCGCCGCCACCAGATGACGAGGCTGGGGTAGACGTCATGGTGCCAAAGAAGAAGAAGAAGCGGCGGCAAGTGACATTCGAGGAATGATGCTCGTCGCCTAGCGCCCTTGGACCAATTTGTGGCAGAGGGACGATGTGTCATCTTCCATATTGCCCTGATTTTCAGCATTTGGAGCGTTCAAGCGAGCATCTAGCCGAGTGTTTCATTGTTTTCATTGTTCATGTCAATCTCGAATATATAAAACTCGAACACAAAACACCCCCACATGCATTGCAATGCCACAAACATCCACTCATTCTTTTTCCACCCTATTCTTCCAACGCCCGAAACTCCTTACTGACATGCTACTCCACACGAAAATGTCTGCAGCTGCATCCAATGCCATCCTCGGAGGCATGGATAACGGCACCGCTTTTTTCTTTCTGCGAGTCGCGAGGGGTGAGTTGCCTTAGGCGCTTCCGCCGACGAAGAGGAGACGCATGATCTCGACGAAGATGCCGCCGACGAGCATGAAGATGAGTAGATCTTTGAGATAGACTGAGTCAGCGTGACTTCCTACACCCCTGGCGACTATTTCACAGCTTGCCCAAACCCCAACACCGCATCCGCCGACACCACAGCCCACTTCGAGCCTTAACAGCCCACGTCTCACCACCGCATCCAAACATGTCCAATCGCAGCATCTCCTTCTTGTCTCTTCCAACTGCACAGATTTCGGACGTGAACTAGGGAAAGAGAGTCACTCACAGACCATCCACCTCCCGATCGGCTGCGCCCTGAACTTCTCGTTCAAACTCATCTTCTTCCGCGTCTCGTAGTCGGCTTTTGGCGTGCGGAGCGTACCCATCTTCTTCTGCTCTTGCTTTGCGAAGCGCTGGTTTGCTAGGCGCTGGGTTGGTGTTTGGGCCTGTGGGTGGAAAAAGGGGGGTTGTGTTAGCTTGTTCGTACGTCGCGGATGGAGGAGAAGTAGGGGGGGGGAGGAGGAGGGGGAGGATCGTGTACCATGGCTGTTTGTGTATGTGGTGGTCGGGTTGAGAAGACAGAGGCGTGCGCAGTCTGTTGTTCCTCGGGGTCTCGTGCTTGTTTAAAGGGGGTATTCTGCGGTTCCCGACGCGCGAGGGCGGTAGTGTCTCCACACGAACGGCAGGCTTCGATTGCGGTGCGCAAGGTTGATCTCTTGTATGGTCGATGGAGTGTTGAAGTTGTCGCCGGGTTGTATAATGAAACGTGAGACTTGACAGTGAGGAGCACACCGACGATTCGTCGTCCAAGCGCAACGTTTCATCAAGTGTGAGGGATGAGAAGTGTGGGGAAAGCTCCACGACTCGGACAAGTTTGAAGCGGCCCGAAATTCCGTCCCGATCGTTCGCACAGACGTCAAGTCCTGGTACAAAGTACTCTATGGGATAACAACTCGACCTTCCATATCGAATCTACACACCACCCCTGGCGATGTATGCTCAACGAGCGGCACGGCCGCTTCCTCTGATCGAATCTGCGAAGATACAGGCGTCGAGTATTTCACCGCGTTCAAGCCAATGGAGGCCTCTCCAGCCTCTAAAAGCTCAGCATCGATTCCAATCTTCGAGCTCGACTACCCAAGAGCAATCTCAGCAGACACCGCAACCTCCGCCAAGCTTTGAAGATCATGAAGTAGCACCGACGGTATGACTCCTCCGTAGGACCCGTATGTCGGGAGTAGCACTGCTGACGAACTACGGTGCAAGACCAACATATACAAGCAATTCGCTCGTCCCTTTGCCAAGGTCTTCTTCGGTGCGATGTTCACGTACCAAGTACTCTACTGGTGTTCGGAGAAGCTGAGAATAGATGAGTACAAAGCTCAGAAGACGGGTGAGTTTTGAAAAGTGTCGAGGAGAGCTTGGATGACGTGATTGATGATGTGTGACAGCTGAAGTTCGGGCTCTGGAGTCGCAGGTGGAGGAGTACAAGCACAAGAGAGGTCAGGCTGTGGTTAAAACCAAGCCAGATTCGAAAAGATCTTGGTGGTTTTCATGATCGTGCGCTGTTGGCAGAGGATGTGATGTACTGGAGCCTATGGTCGAAGGGAGTTGATGCAGGTCCGATGCACAGCAGACAGAAGAAGCTATTCAGGAAGCAGATAACGTTCTGCAGCCGATGGGCAATAGCAGCTGCACGAGGGAGAGCAGGAAGTCCATATGCGATGCAGGTGACACCCTACAGTCGTTCGCGCACAGCAAATGCACGAGGGAGAGCAGGGAGTCTGTACATAAGCGAAGCAGGTGACGAACTGTCGCTGATCGGCAAAATGAAATGCTGCTGGGAGAGCAGGAGATGATGACTGAAACAGCCCGCAAACATGCGTATCTTTTCATCCTCCACCTTCGAAGCAAAATAAGGAAATGTGTGGGAGTGGGATCGAGCTCGCCATTTGGAGATAAAAGCAAAAGAAAGCCCTCCGTCTCAGAGTGGCCCAGAAAGTCTCAGGGCTAGTGGCTTTTGATCGGGCGGTGGGTTGGTTGAGGTACAACGACGGCATACAAAGACTGGGTTCACAGCTTCCATCCAACCGCACCAAAAGCCATAAGAGAAGAAGGTTCTAAATGATTCGGTATCTCTATCGAGTACAAAGTGATCCCGAGCGTCCCGCCACGAAGTTATAGGAACGACAGGACATCAATGCCAATCACAAGCACCGAGCAGCAATCCCGCATGCCCCGACAGCAAAAGGAAAGATTCTCGTGTTAGCCTGGAGTCGGTCTTGCGGTCTGCTTGTTTGTCAAAAGCACCCCTCCCACTCCGAACATGGCCATCTTCAAAGCAACAACCTTTCAGCCACTCAGGAATGGCAAAAGAAGGACCATGCAACACCAGGCGAACCCTTAGTAAAGTCCTCAGAAACCGGTTACGGTTTTATCGGTGAGGTGCGGAACCGAAGCATCAACTATAACGGCCGGAAAACCGGGTGTTACTTGCCACCTTGGAAAATATGAGGATTTTTGGTCACTAAATACCTTGGCCTTTGGTTTTGGGAGACTACTGCGTGGTGAGCAGAGACTGTCTCGTCATGCACGGCACGCAGAACTGCGTAGCAGCCACTATCTAGATCTTCCATGCGTCATACTCTTCAGGCGCCAGAGCAGAACAGTGATTCCAGCAAGTACATACGTCCTCCATATCCTGCCTTCCAATCATGAAGCAAAAGCGGAGGATAACGGCTTGGCTCAGAGTCGATCTCGCCATCTCTGCGGGAAGGAACAAAGAAGCAGAAGAAAGCGCCTCCGAGAGCTCGGAGTGGCTCAGAAACCCCCTGAGGCAGAGAGGGTTTTAATCAGGCAGTGAAATCGAGAGTACACCTGAAGTCCAACAGTATTACTGAAGTCCGTCAGGGACTCAATCACCCCGCACCGAAAGGCAATCGGTCATAGTGGTCTATAAGGATTTGTATGCCAACGGACTGAGAAGGATACGAACACAACTTCAAGATTCCTCTCACGAAGTGGCATAGTAGCTGAGTTGGTGTAACGACACCATGAAGTCGCGCGACTCAAACGGCGTAGAACATCAGGCGGGCCGGTACCTACAGCCAAACAGTACTCCTGCTCTTAACGTTGAGGTGGACCAAAAGAGACATTGACGAAGCGATGCCAGAAACTCCCAGGGCTAAGAAATCTTGATCGGGGCGCCGGAGATTTGACCGCCAATGACGAAGGATATCAAAGCTCACCAGCGAAAATCATCACATCCAGCTTATACACTTTACGCGATGCGTAGCGGAGACTTCATGGAGCGGCGGCGGCGTCCATCGGCCTGCAGCATGGCACTTTGATGTGTTTGAATAGCAAGGACTGGAGAAATGAGCAGCTCAGGCTTCACATGGCCTGCCAAATCGCGTTTGATCATGGGCGTCCACTTGTTCACGGAGTCTCGAGCCGTATTCTTATAAGCTTCTTCAAGACAGGAATGTTCGCGGTGATGCTTCCACACGGTGGAGAGGCGTGCCGTCGCTCAAGAGTCGGCAATGTCTTGAATCCACTTTTGGAGTGTAAATGCAAAAAGGGCAGTTTGTTACTCCTCCGTCGCATCCACAGCACAGAATTCCTTACCCAGCCAGTGAAAAGCGATCGAGAAAGAATGTAGAGCTACCCTTAAAAATCGCTCTTCCTCGTTTAGTCTTCTACCGAGACTTTGGTTTGAGGTAAATCGTACCTAAGCTACCAGCGCTAAGAAACAAATATCCCCCAGTGGAAATGATAACTGCCCTGTACATTCCACCGCAACCTCCAGAATCATTCGATGCTCTAAGCAATCCCGCACTGATCGGACCTGCAAAGTAATTCCCCACCCCTTTCCCGAAGCAGAACAGGCCAAACATGGCCTGCGAGGCCGAGGGTTCCTGTTGATGGCGGTAACCATCCCAGCCTACATGGCCGTATACCCGGCGCTGAAGAAGCCATACAGGAGCGCGAAGAAGAAGAGAGGCAACAACGAACGTGCGAG
>Ga0068631_100033_pt1 | contig 38683 bp, 41 predicted proteins | sample InSIn5gowninarea_2_FD_77434 | JGI IMG/M metagenome (GOLD analysis project Ga0068631, IMG submission 77434) | Clean room microbial communities from NASA Spacecraft Assembly Facility at Jet Propulsion Laboratory, Pasadena, California, USA -... ...
CGAAGGGATGGGGTCGAAAGGGAGCTGCGCTGCATGGGAAGGGGGATCTGGAGGCTGCGAAGGAGGCGTATGAGAAGGGACTGGAAATCGAGCCAGATAATAAACAGAACCAGCAAGGATTGAAGAGTGTCGAGAGAGCATTGGAGGGTGAAGGTGCTGGTGAGTACTATCAATCAAGGACACAGAGACCGGATAGGGGCGGTAATTAAGGGAGAAAGACATGGACTGACAGCTAGAAGCAGGTGGAAATGATCCTCTCGGCGGTATCTGGAACGATCCCCAATTGATTCCGAAGCTAGCTGCAAACCCAAAGACGAGCAAGTTCTTAGCTGATCCGAGCTTCATGATGAAGTTGCAGCAGCTTCGAAAGAACCCCAAGGGTAGTATGGATGCATTCCAAGATCCAAGGTTCTTGCAATGTATGGGTGTCATGATGGGAATCGATATGGAGATGGCGGGTGCTGGTATGGGTGGTGACGGATCCCCCTTTGGTGCTGGTGGGAAGGAGGCAGAAGAGGACGTACCAATGCCGGATGTGAGACCCGCTTCCACGCAGCCTAAGCAATCTGAGCCGAAGAAACAGCCAGAGCCAGAGCCTGAACCTGAAGATGATGAAACAGCTGCTAAGAAGAAGGCCAAGGCTGAAGCCGATGCCGAGAAGGCGAAGGGAACACAGGAGTACAAGAAGCGGAACTTCGATGCGGCCATTGAGCACTATCAGAAGGCCTGGGACACCCACAAAGACATCACGTACCTCAACAACATTGGAGCTGCCTATTATGAGAAAGGGGACTACGAATCGGCTATCAAATCTTGTGAGCAAGCTGTCGAAGAAGGTCGCGAAATCTACGCCGATTTCAAGATGATCGCCAAGTCCTACGCACGCATCGGTACCTCCTACGAGAAGCTCGGTGACCTTGCAAAGGCCGTTGAGAATTATCAGAAGTCACTCACCGAGCATCGTACCCCTGATGTGATTGCCAAGCTCCGCTCCGCCGAGAAGACGAAGATTGATTCAGCGAAACAAGCTTACATCGACCCCACCAAAGCCGAAGAAGCCCGCGAACTTGGAAACTCAAAGTTCAAAGAATCAGATTGGCCCGGTGCAGTCGCTGCCTACAGCGAGATGGTGAAGCGCGCTCCTCAAGACCCTCGAGGCTACTCCAACCGCGCCGCTGCATTCATCAAACTCTTAGAATTCCCATCTGCCGTAGAGGACTGCGACAAAGCCATCAAGCTGGACCCGAAATTTATCCGCGCATATCTGAGAAAGGCACAGGCGTACTTTGGAATGAGGGATTACAGTAAGTGTATGGATGTGTGCACGGAGGCGAGTGAGAAGGATGAGAATGGAACGAACAGGAGGGAGATCGAGCAGCAGCAGCAGAAGGCTTTGCAAGCTATCTATACTTCGAGAGATGGGGAGACGGAGGAGCAGACTAAGGAGAGGATTGCGAGGGATCCCGAGGTGAGTGCCAATGCTTCTGCTATTGATCCTGAGGCGGAGATAGGAGGGCAAGGTCGGGAGAACAAAGCTGATAATCATGCAGATTCAAGGCATCATGGCTGATCCGGTCATGCAATCTATCCTACAGCAAGCTCAGGGCGACCCCGCTGCATTGCAGGAGCATATGAAGAATCCGGGTATTAGGTCGAAGATGTACGATTCTTCCCCCTGTCTCTTCCTTTCTCTTATTGAGGTACTAATACACAACGCAGTCAGAAGCTCATCGCCGCTGGCGTCATCCGCGTTGGTCGCTGATTTCGTCTCTAATATGTGTGCACACGTCGGTTGTTTGGCGAAGAGTCGATTCGAAAGATCTGAGGAAAGATTTCCTGAAGGCGTAGAGAGAGTTTAGAGACGAACATATGGAGGAGGAGAATCACGGCGAGCATATCAAATCCCTTCTCTGTAGTCTACCTAGGTGATCTTGCAGTTAGCGTTGACAATGGAGATTGTAATGAAATATCCTCGACAGCGTCATCCTCTATGCCCTTGTTCAATTTTCGGGCTGATAACAGTGAAGATGACATAGTCGAGAAGGCAGCAGTACCTTAAAGACGTAGAAGATTTGGTGTCCTTTCTTATGGTTAGCTATATGCTCGACAGGAAATTATTGGACGAGAGGCGCCTCTGTCCTACCACGTTGGGGAACTTACAGGATAGAGGGGGGGAAGGATGGCTTTTGATTAGAATTTAGCAACACAGATTACGTTTCTCATGACGGAAGGCCTCGTGGACAAGGTGCTCTTGTTCAAGATCTTCAAACGGCATGTTGATAATGTCTTGGCCGAAGGCGGGAGGCCGGAAGAGCAGATTATTTTAGTTAGCCTTACCTGAGTTGGCGTAGGACTGGGATGACCCAGAAATATACAAGAAGGCCCCTCGGTCTTAGAGGCTCGGCGCAGGTGGTTGGTATAAGCAGCAAGAAAAGGCATCCAGACCGAATTGGACTATGATGATGGGAAGTGTGTCGACCATATCAATCGACTCCACCACAGTGATGTACTCGACGACAGTACTACAACAATTCAATCTTATAAAATTCAGCAAGGCTTCTTAAATCTCTTGAAGATGCAGTATCAAGATACAATAGACAACATCCTAGCTCCAGCTCCGCCTCACCACCTTTTCACACATGTGCCCTCCTCGGAGGTTATCAGAGAAAGGATTCGGAGTATGTAAATTCGGTATCTTACTATTGCTACACTTCAAGGAGGAGAGAGCAAGGGCAGGGCGGAGGCGAAAGTAGACGAATTTGTTGTGTCAGTAGTAACAAAAGTATATCTCGATCGGTAAGTATGGAAGCTTGAGACAGAGCGAGGGTTCAGCATTCAATGATAGGGAGTCCTTCGACGGTTTGAAGTCCTTGATGACAACATTTAACTGATCATATGAAATGACTTAAGCCCTTGTTCAGTGATGCTCCAAATCCAAGCTTCTGGCTTGATTCCTTGGGCCGAATAGCGATGATCGATTATTGTGGTAGCTAGTGCATTCACACCATGTACCCCATAACGACTCTATATTGTGATCGGGGCCATACCACCGTGGAACGGAGTACATCTTTTCGGTCAAAGTAACTCCCACCATGGATCCGTTGTTGGAGCTGTGTTCCGAGTCTCATTGCTTGGAGGTGGGGAAATGCGTATACCTTGGAAATTAGGAGGAGTTGGGAATCGCCTCCAGTGACCTGATGAATAATGAAGGCAGGGTTTACTCGGAAGGTTTGGTTGTATGCTTAGGAGGTTGAGATAGCAACGACTTGAATACAGTCTTGCTCAGTAAGGCTTCACTCTTCTATTCTCGATGTACCACGTTGATGCCTGCCATATATCAACTCCAGATCTCTTTTATGATCCTAAATGGCATCAAGCCAAGGATCACTCTCGGATTCATCTAGGTTTGCCGCCTTAACGTCGTTTCATTACTCTACACCCACCCTCTCTTACTGTCTCCACACTCAACCCAACAAGTCATCCAGCCCATTCCCCAGCTTCTGTCCTGCCTGCGCGCTACTGGCACCAGCCATCGTCTGCTGCTGCGCCGGCACTCCACTCCCTAGGTTCACAGTCGTACTCGTCCCCGCCGTCCCCCATATCCCCGCACTAGCCTTCTCCTTCGCCAGCTGTCCCAGCGCCGGCCCACTTCCCGGCGTACCTGTCTTCTTGATCCCTTGACTAGCTCCTGCCCATAGATTCCCGAACGCGTCTCCTGCGCCTCCCGATGATTTGATGGGCGGTAATTTAATTGATGATCCTGCTGATGAAGCAACATTTGTTGATGTGGTAGATGTAGTAGGGGCTTGCACAGAGGTGAAATAATTGGGTTGGGTGGATTGATAACCTGTTGGTGCGGCGGAGCGGGGCATCGCTGCAGACGGTGTCGAGGCGGGTGGGCCAAAAGCAGAATAGTTGGGGCCTGTGGAGGTTGTGGTGCTGACACTTGGTGCCGGCGAGATGGAGGCAAAACCGACGAGGTCGTTGAGGTTGGCTGCTTTAGGGGCTGAGACAGGTTGTGGGGCCGCGTACTGGGTGGAGAATGTTATGTTTGAGGTCGGTGGCCCGGCAAGAGATTGAAGGGATTGAGATGCTGATGTTTGAGGAGCTGGGGTAGCGGACTGGAAGTCATCGAAGTCGTCGTCTTCGGCTGTGCTTGATGCTAGGGGTGCCGCTGCAGGTGTGGGAATAGGATCATCGAAGGAGAAGAGATCGACTTCAGGTGCCTTCTTAGGTGCAGGTGCTGGCTTCGATACCTTTTCTGCAGGCTTCCTCCGGCTACTGGAGGAAGAGATATGGTTATCAGCTTGTCTTCGACCGGGGGCTGCAACAGCTCCCTCGTCATATTCGTCGTACTCGTCAAACTTATCACGACGGCTGCTGCTAATAGATGGCTCGCGATGGGATCCTCCAGAGTCTTGAAAGTCGCTCGATTGACCTCCAAACCCTCCTCCATCACCATACACACCACCGCTATGGCCTCCGTAACTGCTATGTTCTTCACTTCCAAATCCACCGTATCGACTACCACTCGACATGCCACCTCCCAGACCCGACCCACCCTCGACACCACTGTATTTGCTTCGATTAGCTCGAGCCTTCTTCCTTTCCGATCGGATACGATCGACATCACTGAGAAGGGTCGCCAACTCCTGAGCTCTGTTCCGGACGTTCACACCCTGGTCCTTCCCATTTTGATCGATGTAATGGAACTGCCGTAGCATCTTGAGCAGTGTGAGATGTGACCGGGCATCGTCAATGACTCTTTCAGAACCATTCTTGATCAAAAACTCAAGGAGTTGTAGAGCCTTGTAGATCTGCCTCCATTCCTCGGCAGACTTCTCTGTAAATCGCTTGTAGATCATCGGCATGATTTCGTTGAGCAATTGACTGCTAGTAATCAGCTTTGAGTTTACTCTTCCATACAGTCGACTGACTAGTTATATGTGCCATTGGCAATCTCCTGCATTTGGCTGGATGGGCACCCCCATGGTTCGTTATTTGTCGCTTCTCTGACCTAGGTTGCCTAGTCAGCATCGCTGCTAACAGATGTTTAGGTAGGAAGAAAGTACTTTCGCCTCCATTTCAGTGTAATTCATCACAGCTGTCCACAACGTTAGTTCCTCGGCTGTTTCGAAGATCTTGGCTTCAACACGTTGTCAAGACACATACCATTTTGCACTTTACGGACACCAGCTTTGATGTCGTAGAGGGTGAGGTTGGCAGCTGCCTCTTTCAGAGTATTGAGGTCCATAGCTGCGATAGCGGATGCAGCCAATGCTTGAAGTTCAGTAGCGTAGTGGTGATTGTCTTTGAGATGTGCAATAGCAATGTTCTTGGGATTTTGACGGGTAGAGTTGGCGTCACGTGATCAGTCTCTCCTTCAAAATTGCCAATGTTGAAGACGTTCTAGTTAACCATTACTCAACGCATAAGCAATCGGGTTACAAGGTCTAGTGCTGCTCCACTTATAGAAGCAAGGTTCTGTAGGTCCTATTATTCCACTGACTTAACATTTCCTTGTACAAGTATCCCGGCATGTTGATCATAGTGCTCACTGAGCATAAGCACCAAGCACAAGATGAATGTTCCAGTGATTGCGGGAGACTTTGACCTTCTTCAAGGCTTCCTCTACTGTTTTCTCCCATCAAAGGTTAGTGACTCGTGTCATGGTGGACGACGCAATCGGACCAGCAACTTCTATCGAATATGAGGATGTCTTGGCCAGTAAGCCCGTCACGGAAGCCAGGAAGCCAAGACTTGATCACAGCAGGGCATGACTCTCTATATACTCCGACCCTCCACCCTTCGTTCTTGTACCTGATTCCATCATCTGAGCTTTGAGGTCACCAGCTTCTTGACACGCAAAACCACATAACTCTTACCAGTCCAATTCTGACATCCTCGCACACTTTAGCTACGTCTAATCATGACTGCCACAGACGTCGCACCTCCTCGAACGCTCCTCATCATCTCACAATGAGCAGCAACAAGGACAGGTCATTCGGCATCATGCACTCCTCTACCCCAATTCAGCCCTCTCATTCATTGAAATCACACCCTCTGGATACGCCTCCACCCAGCATCTCGTTCACTCCTTTATGAACATCTATGGCATCAAGGACACCTAGATGGCAGGTTCTATATATGCAGCTGGGTGGTACGAATTTCGGAGGATATCGGAATGGCCAATGATTGCTACATCTATCGTTGCTGCGGTGGATGGTGCTGTCTGCACATAAAGGGCTGGGAAGGGGAAATGGCATCATTAGAGGTATGGGGCCGGTCTTGGGTGGAATTTGGCTGATGTTGCTTGGTGTAGAATGGACGTGACTCATCGAAGGCTTGTTCGTGGATGGAGCGCTTGTAGGTTAGAGCTTGGTGGAATGGTTTGTTATGAGTTGGACGAGTGCTTGAAGGCATTGTGACAGCATCGTGCAATAAGCTTCTGAATTTGTGTCTGAAACCTATCTTCAGTCTTGGACAATATGGTGTTGAACAAGCTCTTGAAGAACGACCTTCGGAACAGCCTCACAAGTTACATACCAATGCTCACACGAAGTACAAAATCACCGGTGACCGAGCAGTCTTGCCTCATTATTCGTACGATATCTGGCATGTCGCACATCGGGGTAAGTGGCAGATCTGGTTCTCCGTAGTAGAATCTGACAAGGCCGTTACGGTAGTCGATGTACCCCTGAATGAACAAGCTGGTAGAAAAGGGTGAAAAGCTTCGAAGCTTGCTCGCTCATCTCCTGTCCAAGCATCCAACACACCACATCTGCAGACTATCTATCTGTTGCTTAATACACCTGTACAACATCTCCATCCAGCTTGTTCAAGCATCATTCTTAAATTTATGTGAGTACTTGGTCCCTTCCATCGCTCGAATCCCTCGAGAGTGTTTCCTCGCTCTACTTGTATCTGCAAGCTGCAACAGTTTTTCTGCCATTATTATTATCTCACCAACAGCTCAGCTCACCACCACTCCGACTCCGGCTAGCCTTGCTGACCTTTCTCCATATGGAATAGCTTCAAAATGTCTTTGCCCCGCCTCACCCCGCAGCGTCTCTGCGCTCTCCCACTCCCACTTCCTTCTAACAACTCCATTCTTCGATCTACAAGGTCAATCGTCAATACATTTAACTTCAGTCCATTGCAATCTATCTCTTCCGCACGGCCCCGGTCCTTCCATACATCTCCAATCATGGCCCAACAGCTCGCTCAGTCTTCTGACTTCACCAAGGCGTAAGTTGAAATCAAAGCCATGCCCCACCATCCCAACCACCCTGCAATTCTCATCCTCGCCCCATAACATGAGCGTGAGCTTGAGCTTTCACTGATGATAATAGCTACTTCGATGTCTCTTGGCACGGACCGAAGCTCGATGCCAGTGGTAACCCAACTGGTACCACTGCTGGTACGTTACCTTCTCTGTTGACATGTTGTCTACTAGCTCCAAGCTGTCGTCATCGTCTTACAATCCTGCTTTGACCTCCCAGCAACATCCTTACCATCAAGTACTCCAAATTTGCAGCAATGCTGACACAATTGACTTTCCAGACCAAGAAGGCCGAATCAACTTCAACCTTTACAATGACGTCGTCCCCGGAACCGTTGAGAACTTCGGTCAGCTCTGCAAGAAGGAGAAGGGTGAAGGCTACAAGGGCTCTCAGTTCCACCGTGTGATCCCCCAGTTCATGCTTCAGGGAGGTGACTTTACTCGTGGCAATGTAAGTCTATTGCTCCAATTCCGTCAGCATATCAAAGTATATCAAACAATACTGATGCCACCCAGGGTACTGGTGGTAGGTCCATCTACGGCGAGAAGTTCAAGGACGAGAACTTTTCCCGAAAGCACACCAAGCCTGGTCTCTTGTCCATGGCCAATGCTGGTCCAAACACGTAAGCTATCCTAGCTTCTGTATTTTAATCTCATATTGATGCCACATTATAGCAACGGCTCCCAATTCTTCGTCACTACCGTCAAGACTGCCTGGCTCGATGGCAAGCATGTTGTATTCGGCGAGGTCGCTGATGAAGACTCGATGAAGGTTGTCGCCGCTATTGAGAGCACCGGTAGCGGCAGTGGCACCATCAACTACCCAAAGAAGCCTACTATTGACGGTTGTGGTGCTGAGTAAGGGGTCTCGTTCTGTACAGGTTGTCTTTATAGATTAAGCACATAAGATGACCGAAGTTTGGGGAGGGTAACGAAAAGTTCATGGTCTACACTTAGGACGCTTAGATAGCAACACGACTCGTGCGTTGTCTGGAAAGACACTGATGAACTTTCCGTGTTCTGTGCGTTGATAATCACAAAACAGCCCCATCATCAGTGCGATGGATGTTTCATTGGCCACACTCCCATCTCGCTGTGAACCGTGCTGTTCTGGCCTTCCAGTAGGTCCATAGGAACTTTGAACTCAAGCTTTGCCGTAAACTGATTTGATTCATCCATTGTCAAGCAAAGCAGTCTGATCCATTTGATATATGTCGGGATGTTCATTATCTGTACATCGTTTGCTCTAAGATCTAAGCTATGAAGTCTCCACATATAAGCCCATGGTATCTACCCCAACGCCGGCAAATGCTCACGCAATACACCTGGAAGACAAGCCCGGCAAATAACCCACCAGTACCTCATCATATCTGACTCGCTGTGGGGCACAGCGTCCTCATCTACACTACTGCATCAACCAGTCCCTGAAATACTCGCATCCCCCGGGATTGACCGGTCCACCAACCTCACATAGCTCAAAGACAGGACACCCCCCACACGGCGCGCCCGTGAATCCATTCTGCTGCCCTACATACCCCTCTCCCAGAATAACCTGTCTCAGTCCCCTCCTCGTCGCCTTGAACGCCGTCTCCTCGTATCCGGCTCTCTTCCCTGCACTCCCTAACTCAACCTTCTCGACTACGTCGTCGAACACTAATATTTCCATCAGCTGCTCGATCTCCTGCTCTGTGAGTGTCACGTTGGTGACAGGATGCGAGTCGATGTATGAGGTAATGTCGGTGAGTGTCGGGTAGCCAAGATAGCCGGGAGGCATGGGGAGCATGTTCTCATAGCGCTTGAGGCGGTGGGCATTGTCGTCTTCGATAGGGGCGTGGGCTTGGATGTCGACTTTGCCGGTTACTGATTCGCCTATGGCGGCATGGACGGGTCCGGAGAGGGAGAGTGCTCCTTCGGCTTTGGTCTGCTCGAATGTCTTTTTGGTGTTGGCAATGATTCCGTTCTTTGGGGCTTTCTTTCCCTTTCCCCGCTCTGAAGCAGAGATTCCATCTCGTCCGGATGAGTGGTAGAAGCTCCTTCGCCATACGAAATCCACAATGACTCTACAGACTCCCCTGATGAACTCCTCGTCCATCTCACTATCTGTATACCAGGCTCCGCCTAAGGCTCTTTCACTGGGACGGGTACTGGACTTGATGTACATCTTCCGCGTTGGGAACTCGACGGACTTCATATCTGTTATCAGAGACTTAGCCTCCAGATGCTTGATCGCAGACCGGAAAACGGCATCGTGGAAGTTAGAGCGTGTTTTGATGGTCTTAGACCAGATCCCATCGGGACCTGCCTCATCGATAAAAGAGTAGACTTGTTCTTGCTCCCACGTCAGGGCGCGGTATCTATTGACTCATCAGCAGAGCATTCTTCCAGCTATGGGCAATGTTCCTTACTTCCTAGCATCTTCCGAACTCCGTAACCTCCAAGCCAGACGTTCAGTATCATGGACGACCTTGAATAGCTTATCATTGACGAGTCCTTGAAGCACAGACAAAAAGAGTGCCTCGGAGTCGTTGGGGATAACCTCAAGATCTGCAATAAACGATTGAGTGAAGACGAAACGCGGGTCACTGTTGCAGTAGGGCAGGCAGGCTTCGTAAACGGTGTTTTTTAGAGCTTCCATGCTGTCGGGTGGGGGAGGGACAAGGGAAGTCGAGGATGCCATTGTGGGCGTTTTGACAGTTAAGTAGTAAGGCTGTGCTATCGGATAGGCATTTGTACGAAGATTTTGGAACCGGATGGCCGCACGAAAGGGGAGTCAGAAGCTGTAGTACGAGGACGAGTCTTGACAGACTCTGAAGCTGGCCAAAAACCTCAAAATATGGGGTCATGTGAGGGGTTTCTGCTACAGAAGCGTGCTAGTGGAAGCCACCCACCGCCTGCTGCATCAGAGCTAGCGCCTCCTACATCTCTTTGTAAACAACGACATCTCTTGACTTGCCTCTGAGAGGAACAATCAGTGCGACAACGGCAAGATTTTCACACTTCAACCCAGCCTATCTATGGTATCTTGATGCCGATTTTCACGTGCGGAAACCGCTTGAAGAGAATTCAGCAGGAGACTACTGTCTATTGGCTGTGAGCTATTCGAGAAGCGCTTAAGGTCCAGGATAGGTGCAACTTCATCCCCTACATTGGACATGACAATGAAACTGCCCAACATTTGTATGTGTCCAAGCATCGAATTCAGAATGATCTAGACTTCGCTATCCCTAGCAGCTTTTATCGAGCGGCTGAGCACCTAGAGACGCGCTTCTAGTTCCGTCTATTCATATCACGCCTTGTACATTCCAAGTACAGGGAAGCTCTCTTGTTTCAACTGTTTACAAGGCCTGCGGCTCTTCCTATAGGGTTTCAAGCACGTCTCTCCAAGCGCGGCCAGCGTCAAAGGTTTTCTCTGAGCCAGTCCCTCAGTCCCAACAGTCGTATCTCCTTCACACCCAAGCATCCATCAATAGGATGTCTCGGGTCGCTTGTCCTCATCGCGTTTCCAGCAAGATGGAAAAAAGCCTCACGGCTGGCTTCTGGAGTTCGCAAGCTAAAACACCCGCTTGTTTGCCGCCGAGTAACGCCACGCTGGTCTGTCTCATTGGATAAAGGGCTTGTACAACAAGGCAACGCAGGATGAGATTGAATACTGTCAAAATTAGAGTCAAGTATCTAAGCCTCGACATGTTGGTCGCTTTGACCACGGAGTCTAGGTACTTAAGGCCAGCGACTTCTGCGTTGAACTGAGTTTCCATTCCACATCCAGCTTCTCATCACTTACAGTCTTCTATAGTCACTGTTTCTCTCTCCTTCCGGTCATCTTCAACACACAGTCTCTTCAGGCGAGGTTCAGTCACTCTTTCTGCTGCTGGCACGGCTTATATTTCATTCACTCCATCGGGCCAGCCAGCTTAGCATCATCAAAACTCTGCATAACGCTCTTTGAGCATTCTCGTCTCTCATATAGACCGTCTTTACTACACCATCCACTCGGTTGTCATCTCTACTATCATTATAATGGGTTCCTTCAAAATGCAATACGCCCTCATCCTCCGAGCTATTCAATGGCTCGCGCTAATGCCCATAATCGGCATAATCGCCAACTTCGTCAACCTCCTCCGGCGTGATAATGACCGCATCCCCACGCCCGTCATGGCCGCGCTAGTAATTGTACGTCTTCTTCCCCTCTCTCCTTCGCTTCCTCACTGAGCTCCCACTCCAGCCCGTCCTCGCAGCCGCTTACTGCACACTTTCCTTAATCGGCCTCTGGACCGCGCACAAAGACGGCGAGGAAACGCTCAAGATCCCACATCTTCCCTCCCTAGTTCTCGACGTCATCTTCTTCATCAGCTTCATCTGCACTGCTGGCGTACTCACCAACCCCATCACCCATCTACCCTGTCTCGCCCTCGGTAAGCAGGGTGATATCTCATCAGAGGTGGCGTCTGTGGCTGCCAACGCATTGAAGACGAATTTCTGGGTCTGGGTTGGCACGAGTAGGACTTTCTGTCAGGAGATGCAAGCAATTATGATCTTGTTGTGGATTTTGGCCGGGTTCTTTGCTTTTAGCGCGTTGTATGAGTTGGGACATTGGATGAAGGGACGGAGGAGCATGGAGGGGTATCAGAAGGATGTTGTGTAATCGTCATATTGGGCTCCTTCGGAGTCGAGAAGGGGGAACTTCACAGGTTGGGGCTTGGAGTGTTAGACATATCATGGCTACATGGTCCTGTTATTATACTAGGTAATCATCGGAGGGTCTTGGGGAGGTTGTCTTGGCTTGATAGCCATTATAGAATGGATAATTAGATACAAAAGCAGTCCCATCGCTCAACCCCCTTCCGCTCTCATCTGAGGCCACACATGAATTCAGCCGCTATGGGCTCGTTATACTCACCCTTCTTACTAGCCAGCTTCAACCGCAGTCTACCCAAATGTACATGCAATTGTCACAAAGCATCTTCCGCTGCAGAAACATCAGCTCCAGCGATCCACTTTTTCACTCTGGATCTACAAAACTCACCCGGAGTATCTTGGCATGTTTTCCACCGTGTATAACGGCTTCCTATGAATGTGCAGGTGACGGACAGAATGATATGACATTCACTATCATTGTTCATTTGTCGACGGATGTCCGCCTGTCGACGCATGTTCAACTATCGATTGTCGCCAAATCGACTATTGCACTCCCTGCACTCTACCATCTTGAATTCTCAAAACTTGAAGATCTTGAGGAGTAAGTCAAAGACCACATCTCAAAGCTCATGGTGTTGGGCTGCAGCTGACCCCCGGAAGTACCAAAAGCAGGAAGCCCCCTTATTGACGTACTGTCTACTACCCACATGCTATGATCCGTCCAAAGAAGAAAGAGTCTTTGATGTCGCCGAATGAATTCACGTCGCTTGCACTTTGACCATCGGTGGACCTACCACGGCATATGATTAAGCATGACTTTGCTGAAATTCATGCACTTTGCAAGCGTGGGAATGTGAAGAGAAGGCAGGATGGGATGGAGGGGGAGTATCACAAGGGTAGAGCAGGTCTATGATGTAGGGTTCGAATATGGATGGATCACGGTACTTCTCGCCGTCTATACTTTATACTGTATTTGCAGTTCCTTTGAACGAAACCAGACTTTGAGGATGTACTAATAGAGACAGTGTTCTTGTCTTTCTTGTTCAGATACGTAAAGAGATAATGACAATGTCTGAATATAATATTGAACAATATCCAAGAAGAATATAATATCTTCCATTATATTATATATTTCACTTTATGCGGACCGTCTACTCCGTCAAAGTCAGCTTTTACTGCCTCTACCACCCAATCATGCCCAATCAGCGCCATTATGCTTGATATGCATTCGTTTATATCCTGCAACTCCTCCTGTTATCCAAGATCTTCTTGCATATAAGGGTCGAGAGCAACTCAGCCATTGAATTGACTTCTCTGAAAGCCCTCCAACCCTGTATCTGTTGTCGGTCTGCTGTGCATGCCCGTCCCCGAAAGCATCGTCTGATCCCTTCCGGTTCCAATCCCCACAGCAGGCTCAGGACTCCCATCCACGCTTCCACTACCAACAGTACTACTCAATGTACTCGTTCTACTTCCCTCGCCCTGGCTCTCACCTCCTCCTTGGCTTCCACTGCCAAGCTCCTTCGCACCCTTCATTGCGCTCTCCAACCAAATTCCCGGCAACCACCCAACCCTCCCATCCCTCGTCCTACACCGCCACCACTCGCTCGGTCTCCCCTGCGGATCGCTTTTGCTCAGCACTGCAACCAGATCCCCTTTCTTGGCCGTCATATCCACCCCTTTGACCAATCCTTTCTTGTTATCCGGATGGAAATCGTAGAGGAGGCGACAGAACTCTAGTTTCGAGGGATCTATTAATCCATGCTCAGTGGCTTCCGCTCCGGGACTTGGGTATGTGGCGAGTTGGCGATATTCTTCTTCTTGACTTGCTGCTAAGGCTTTGATCAGTTTACCCATCAGGTAGGGGAGGCCGAAGGCAGCTGCTAGAAAGAAAATGAAGGGTTTCTTGCTAGGTCGAGGGGTGGATGAACCGTTGGGATGGAGGACGCGGCCTTCGAAAGAGGCGAATGCGCGTGGGGTGAGGGAGGTGGAATCTGTGGGTGAGGGACGGCCCGTTATCTTTGCGAAGAGAGTCCGTATCCAGCGGAGCAGCGCAAAGATACCGAGGATGGAACCGAGTGTATTGCGAAGATTGCCGAATTGTTCGGCTACTGAGACCATTGCTTGTGTTTGTTAGTCTTCTGGACTAAAGATAAGAAGAATATCACAGAGCAGCAAACCTACCGAAGAAAGAAGAATGCGTAGCCATATAGGTACTCTCCAGCATCTGTGCAAATCCTCCAAACGCCTGCACTATATTTTCAATCATCTGGAACGTAGCTTGCGTGCTCTGCGTGAAACCATTCGTCAACGCGTTGGGATCATTCGGATCTCCATATCCACCCATTCCTCCGTACATCCCTCCCATACCGGTGCCATACATTCCAGTACCGTAACCTCCCATACCGCTATACGCCCCGGTGCCGTAGCTCCCATACCCACCATAGCCTCCATAGCCTCCCATACGATTGTAGGGTGAGTTGTAGACGCTGCCTATACCACCGTAGGAAGAGGTACCAACAGCACCTAATCTGTTGGTCCCATAGGGTGAGTAAGCGGTGGCGTTGCGGTTCACTGCTGTGGCAAGATTGGAGGGTCGTTCTGGTATTGCAGGTGGATATGTGGTGGGATTTGGAGGTGAGGTAGATGGTACGATTGATGAGGATTGTAAAGTTGGGGATGATGTACTGGTGGGTGTAGCTGTCGAGTTTCCGAGAGCTGGAGGTCACACACATCAGTGCTCCGTATCAGCGAACAGAGAAGGGTGGGTGGATCGAACTTACCGGAGCCATTGCTCAGTAATGCCGCTGCTCCATTAGCTCTGGCTCTCTCCCAGGGCTTCGGTGGTGAGACCGTCGCCATCGCGACGAAGTCGCGGGACAGGTAAAGCCAGAGCGATCTGGACTTCTTTGACTCCGTAGGGGGTCAAGACCGCAATGACCAAGTATCACGATGCTCGAACTGGCCGGAGTGTGGCTGTCCGTCTGCCTCGGGCAATTGCAGTGCCCACGCAAATCCTCTGTGGAAATATAGACAGTAAGCTTTTCCATACAACGGCTGTTAATCTGATGACGACGCCTTACGACCTGAGATCAGTATCAGTATCAGTATGGGTATGGGTATGGGTATGGGTATCTGTGATGACTGACGGTTGAGCTGGGACAAGAACGTGCCCACTGCCGAGGCTAATACTACAACTACCTCCATATACTTGTCCTCGTCTTGTATCACCTCGGCCTGAATCGGCTAAACTTCGTCGTACCGCCACAAGACAAGTCTGTCATGAACGTGACGTGTCCCTGCTTACTCCTCACTCCTCGTAACCGAGGCCAAGTGTACATCCGGTACTTCAAACAAAAAGCAGCCTTAGGCCCAGGACCAGCTTGAGCACCCTCTCCATATACTGCATTGTGGCCAAGTCATCAAATCTGCAGTAAGCACGTACTGCCCTGGCTGGAAGGAAATCCTTAGAGATTTAAGTTCATAATGAGTACATGCATTACGAGGTGTTACGAGGTGTTACGAGGTGTTACGAGGGTAAAAAATCCTTCATATGCTTGGGCGTAGGGACAAGTCTTCCGGCTTCGCGACACTGTTACCAGCTCTTCTTGAGAGGTTGCTAGTATATCTCATGCTGCTTACATCCAACACCACTTAATCGGTCCATGCTAGCCTTCGGTCTTTCCAACAGTATTACGTTTCCTACACAAATCATTCATAGCACTACTCCTTTGGCTAGCTTTCTATACAGGGAGACATTCAGTCAATCCTCCGTTGTTCGTTTGAACTCAGCGTACTTTTGTCCTTCCTTCCTTCTCCTTTGACTCTAGCGAAGAGCCCATCTCAAAACTTGTTAATACCTTGGCATGACTTCCTGCCTTTCCTTCCTCAAATACCGCTCTCAGGCTTTCAGACACGCTTCCAGTGGTGCTTCATTTCACTACTAGAGACATTAACCATTCTGCATATTTCAGTGGTCACGAGGCAGTTGAAAGCTGTGAAGCCGAAGGTCCAGGATTGGAGCAAGATTGTTGTTGCATATCAGCCCAGCATCTGCGAAATCCTCTTCAACGTTTTGCCACCCGTATTGTTAATTTCTTCAATCGCTAAACCTAACGGGCCTGCTGTGTCTCGAACTGTTCTCTAGACGAGCTGCATGGTATAGCAGGCGTAGTGTGTGGAAGAAGCGCTTCTAGTGCTCAAGATTGGCTTCTGGTATACCATATGGGTTTGTTGACTTGTGCTTTTGTCATTCGCTTATACTTCCTGCTATGATTATATCAGAGTGCTAGCAACAAAGGGGGGGGACCTTGAAATACATAAACATGGATGAGAGCTGCGACTTTTCGTCCCCATGGGCTACTGTCGTTCTCTATGTCAACCGTAAATAAATTCAGATATGTCACGCATTGGGCCTTGCTCCCGAAATCCAGAGACAAGGGTGACGATGAATTGGCCCAGGCAGACCAGTAGGGAACTAAATGCTTCGAACTACAGGTGACCATAGCGCTCTGCAAGGTCAGGCCCTTTTGGGGGTGTATGTGTAATACAAAGGACAATCGCAGGGTAAGGATAACAACAACGATGCATCAACTTGCCCTAAAACCTTGACAGCATGCTCGGTGATTCAACGCAACTGGTACAAGACTAGCGCATTTCGAGGTAAGGATGAAAACTCTCATGGCAAATTTCGACTTACAGAAGCAGTGCTGTGAACTCATAGTATACTCAAGTCCGAGCATGTCCACCGCCATGATGCAATACTATGACTACAAGCAACTATTTCTCGTGAGTAGTCTGCCCATAAGGATAGTTGATATGTCATTGGGGATGACCAATAAGCTTGATCGACAAAGACCAAATATACCAATGATGCGCATGTCATTACTTGGAATTCCATCCTCAAAGCAAACGCTGGCGCTGTGTACGTACAGGCTTCGAATCATGATGCACTTGTGTGATAGCTGCAAACAGACATATGAAATTAATGTTGAGATCTCAAATTTCGAGGAGATGGTTGACTCTGAGTAGAAGGTGAGCAGATCGATTCTTACCGTCGGCGTAAGTCCTATAAATAACTGATTCTTTCCATCCTTCTGGCAGCAATTCTGGCTTGACTTTGATGAAGATACCTCGCATGAAGATGGTGGAGCTGCTCAAGACTCTATCTGAAAGTGCCAAAAGGCCATGGCAAAAAGTAGGAAACTTAAGGTCGCTTCAATTCATGGAGTGATTGTGACCAGTCAGAACCAGACCTGCCACACAATGACGAGGTAGAATAAAGACCTCCATTGGACCAACAGCTACTGAGCGATCATTACTCACTGCAAGCCCTCGAACGCTTTCGCCTTCAGCATGTATTCCTTCCACGTAGTCGGCTTGTCCGAAAGAACCTATTCCCTCGTTCAGCGTCCTATTCAATTCACCGCTCCGAAAAGCTATTCTAGTGGGAAGTGACACTTACAGCGTGGCTCTCGTCCAGACTGACTCCCCCGGCATACCCATACTCAGCCATGAACCTCATATTCTCCAACAACTCCTCCTGTACGAACGGCGGCATGCCCATCTGTGCCAGGCCCTCCTTGAAACTCGCATGCGAGAGCTCCACAAACATAGCGTTCACCCCCGCTTTCGGGAATTGCTCTTTGAACTCCTGCACCATCTCATCAGGTGTCATGTACGCCGTCGCGCCTAGGATCTCTTTCCCCAGCACGTTGTCTTTGTTCAACATAATCCCCCTGACGAACTTTCCCGTATCGTCTTCGGGATCGAAGACTGGGATTTGGGTGTTAGAACCAAACGGCAAGCTGAGAGTCCAGGCATTATGTGGAGGGCTCTGCCGCAATACCATCCCAGGGATGTTGGAGAGGAAGTACCCTGGCATGAAAAGCGTGTACGGGATACCGAGCTCTTTGATGTACTCCGAAACGGCGGCTTTGGAGTTGAAGTGATCGACGTGGGTGAGCACGCCATTGGTGAGTTTAGTGACGTCCGGGAGGGCACTCCAGATTATGTGAGCGATGCCGGCTGATTTGCAGGCGTCGGCAATGGCTTTGCCTTGCTTGACCTCGACGTCAGCATCCATGGTCTCCCACTACAATATGTTAGTAGACTTCAAAGCAGATTGGAGTGAACTCATGAGGTCTGGATGCTGGGCATACGTAGTTGGTCACTGCGAAGACCGTGTCGGCACCCTTGAGAGCAGGTCCTAGCGTGCTTGCATTGTTCATATCAGCCTGTCGAGAAGACACATTAGTTTCGGAATATCAAAGGGTAGGCGTTGTTGAACTTACGGCAACAGTCTCAGCACCAAGCTTCTCCAAGGCCTTTGCCGAAGCCTTCGATGTATCTCGAGTAACAGCTCGAACTGTCCATGCATCTCGCATTTTCTCATCCGTGAGAATAGATTTCACTACTGAGCCTCCTTGATTTCCAGTTGCTCCAAAAACGAGAAGTATTCTTTTGGCCATTGTTAAAGAGTTGGTTCGTTCTTGCGATCGAAAAGCTGGTAATTGTGGTTGGGAACTTTGACGTCGGAAGAGACTTTGATGAAAGCTTGGTAGCTTAGACGTTGGAATATCTGAGAAGATTCCGGTAATGGGAGCTGGGAAAGAGAGAGAGAGAGCTGTTGGGCAGAGATCATGGGATACTTATATTTACTTGTATACACTCGATACAAGTAGCTATGAGAGGAAAGTGGGTGTCGACTCGACAATGTCGAGGCGACTAGTCCCCACTAGAGAGCACCCCGCTATACCCCCGCCTTCGAAGGTAGCCTCGAAGTAGCTAGCACAAAGAAGCAAAGTTGAGATGATTCGTAAGCGTTGTCTAGCACTGATTGGACAAAGTATACGAATTACCCTTTTGGTACAGCCTTACGGATTACAAAGCCAGAGCCTAGCTGATCCAAGCTCGTGTTTGTAAGCTTGTTTACATAATAGATAGAACCAGGAAGCCTTGCTTCTTGTCCCTGCTTTGTGAACTTTGATATTTGTAAGTCGTGGACGGCACTGACCTGCAGTGATTTTCTTGATGTCTTTCTCAGCTCCTCGCAGTGGAATGAGTTGAATCTAGCCTATCAACGTTAGGCGTCAGCACTTTATAGAGACCTCCATACAGCTCCACATCATGTGAAAGCTTTCCAGAAACAACAGGCGAAGTAGACTCTTGTATTCTGCGACTACTGTTTTGCCATACCGTCCGCTGTTCACGGACGTGTTCATATGGTCCTCTGTACAAAATTAAAAATTCAATCCCTTCAGCATTGACAACACTTGGTCACCCTTCGCATGATGGATTTCCCAGACTCTTTATCAACGAAGAGGCGAGATAGTACCCCTTTCCAGCAATACGTGGCTTTGGCTTTGACAACTCTTCAGCACCCTCGATAACGTATCCAGTGTGTTACTACCCAAGTAAGCACATTGCAGCAGGCAGCACTGGCTTCCTAAGTGATTTGGAAGTAAGAAATGGCATCAGGGGAGTTGGAACTGCAGACATGCTGGATGTCATCGGTCGAGAGATCATTTCCGAAGTCAAAATCGTTGTCGAGAACCTGCACTTGGAGGGTAGAGTCGGCGGAGCTGAAGACAACCGCAAGCTTCATTGTGCCAGAAACAGGTCGGTTGAAGTAATTCTTGTCCCCGCCGGGAGTGTTGGTATGCAAGGTAGACTTGAGGTAATCAGAGCCATCATTGAGAGACTCAGCTATAGCAGGGGTCAGCACTCCGTGGACTATGTATATGAGGTAAATTACCAATGTCAAATTCACCGCAACCAGTAGACCAACAGGAACAATCGGGCTTGCCATACTGCACGGTACGCGGAATTAGAGCATTGAGCATCCAAATAGCAGGCATGTTAGCATTGAAACCGTCACTCCCATCATTAGGCATGCCGAATTCGAGAAGGAAGATCTTGTCCGCGCCGTCGAAACCATCTAAACGCATCGGTTATCATGTTTCCAGTAGGGAAGATGTCATTACTTACGATAAGCTACGGAACCAGGACGACTGTAACCACAGCCGCCATCACTGCAGCTGTTATTGAGCATGACGATGACTTCGGAGTTGGAAGGGATTAGAGTATTAGCCAAAACTTGTGGAGAGCTTGCACCCTTCTTTGCGTTACAGTCAATGTATGACAAGGAGGCGCCGTAGTTACTGTTGTTTGTGGTTAGCAATGCTCACAGTACAGAGAGACTACATACTAGTCAAACACACCGCTACCCTGACCACCCATGTTTCCAAGAAAGACGAGGTTGTCAGTGGCTTGTGAGGCTGAATCGTAATATGCAATCCTCTCATAAGCACCTGGAGCAGAGTTCGGGCTGGTTGGAAAATCGGAAGTCTGACCAGCTACAGCATCTGCATGGCCTATGTGGGGAGAGCCTTCTTGCTGCACAGGAATTCCAAGAGGTGAAGCCGATGATGTTGGAGCAGATGCTATGACATTGTGAGCAGTCTTCGGCAAGAATATGTTTCCAGACTTACGGGCAGAATCAATGCTAGGGACTGAAGAAGCTGGCTCTGGAGTGGCGACAGGTGCCGTGCTGCTTGAGGGACCAAAGTACTATCACGAATGTCAGCCTAACATTTTTGGAGAAAGTTCAAAGAGATCTTGCATTGTTCGTCCACGACTGAACTATACCGTCGATCGTAGCAGTTACCATTACATGTTCAGGAGTTGCTGAGGGACCAGCTGAGACAGCTGCATAATAGTCATTCTCCCACGACACCATCTGACCATTGATCTCAGCCGAAATCATTTCACGCTTGTGATGAGAACCAGAGCGAGCATGAGCCTTCTTGTGGAGATGGTTGGAAACATTGAAAAGATCACGTTTGGCTTGACCAGCACCAGTGGGCATGTACACAGCGATCTGCTTGATTACAATAGGACCACGGAAGTGAAGGGAGACCTTGAAAAGTCAGCAACGATTCCTAATTGAGCTTCATCTGAGATGAGATCGTACTTCTTCATTGAGGGGTGAGAGTGGTCCACTAAAAGCCTTAGGTTGAGTAGAACAGACCCCATCCGGAGCCATGTCGACCACAGCGTTGTAAGTACCACCAGTCCCGACATTAGTATATCTGACAGCCTGAACGGCATTGCCATACCAATTACCGTCGATTTCAGTATCACCGCTGGCCAATGAAGCGAGGGAGAGCAAGGCTGAGGTCGCGAGGATTAAGGGCATCACGCCGCTACGTCCTGAGGACGACATCATCTTGATACGCGGTTGGCTTGTCGCTAGCTGCGTCGGCGCTAGTGATTGTCGTAGAGCTGGTCGTACAGGTCGCTGCTGCAGAATAATCAATTGTTACAGTAGGTTATTCCAAGGAATAGATTCAGGGAGCGTGAGTTCTAAGGTCGTGGAAAGATTGTCGGAGACGTAGGATCGCGAAGTTCAAAGGATTGTAAAGGGTCCGACGCCTTCAAAGGTGAAATCATACATAAGGATATTGCTAGCAACCTTGTTGCGATGGGCTTCACTTTTGTTTATACCTTCGTCACGTGTGCACTCGGTTGTTGATGGTTGCTCCTTCCGTGTTTCGTAAACCAGCCCGATTCACCTCTATGAGCCACAAGGCCTTGATTCCCGACATGTGGAAGCAGAGCACTGGAACACTCCTTGATGACTATATGTATCACTATGAATCATCAGGAGGAGTCAAGGCTGATAATAATCGACCTTCAGCACTAGGTCGAGGTTGCTCCTTCCCTATCAAAAGAAATCCAGGCAAACTTTAAAGCAACCTGCTCACTTCGCACTACTTGGAGACTACAACTCATTCCTCAAATTACTCTTGACTCTTCAACACAATCTTGTCGACAACATGGAGATGGCAAACTCACTAGCGAACTTTCCCTCCGAAGGTACTCCATGGGTGTACCTTGACTTTAGGCTTCGCCGTGTCATGGATGTGTCTTTTGCGTGCATCTTCGTATTAGCTGTGTGAAGCCTGCCAGAGTTGGCCATGGTAGCTCGAAGTCGAAAATGTGCTGATAGCCAACTGCCGCAAAAGCTTGCTGTATCTGGGATCCGAGGCTGTACTTTCTTATGTACCTTTCCTATGACGGTCACCCTTGATATGTCCTGAACGTACTGGGGAAAATGTACAGATACACAATGCTGACAGAACTGTACTCTGAGAGTTGTCATGATCAAGCAACGTGACACGTGGCTCGGGATTGAAGTAGTAATGTGGGCACTTGCTTGCATGTAACAAAAGCTTATGAATGCCACCAGTGTTTGCGCATACAAAGCGACGAAGAATGAGATACACTTGCTTGCGCAGAGAACATACGAATGGGGAGGCAAGGCGTTTTTTCAATGAACACCAACTGCCACTGTGGCATAGACCTACCTGTGGGACAATTCCCAGTCACGTTGACATAGGACACCAGATACGAAGTATCTAGGTGCGTACGAAATTGAACGCCTTCAGATTACAGTATATACATTGAGAATCCAAAGTATCCACACAAAAAATATATCGAGAACCATCTATCCTATACTCCTTGTTTCCTACGGGTCGGCACCCATCACCAGTGTGATGTGAGCTGAGTTAGCGTTCAAAGCGCAGTCTCCACTGCCAATTTGTTGCTCGGCTGTCATCCAGCTTGCCTGGGTCTTGCTTGAAACACAATCGGTTCCTTCGGCGGTAGCATACATCGGATATGACTTGTCTGGGTCTTGAATCCAAGAGCAATCCCAAGCGGGCCATCCCGATACCATGTTGAACTCTAACCAAGCGGTCCCAAAGCAGCCACCATCCCCTTTCGAGTCTGTTGACTCGGCTATGCCACCCTGAACATTCTCCGCAATGGCAATCATCTGGGATTGACCTGCAGGGATGTTGAAGGTGAGAACAGTCTCCACAGGAGCGTTGGTAGCACCAGAGTTTGCTTGTCCATCCGAGCCAGCTTTGAGCCAAAGGTTCATCGATTTCGGTGCCGAGCCGGCGTTCTTGACGTTGATAGTGTAATCATAGCCATCAGCGGCAGCCACGAGCATAGCAACAGATCCATATGGCTGTCCCACGTTACCAATGTAACTGACTTCGTTGCCAGATGATCCGGTAGGTGCACCAAACTCGGTCAGCTCGTTCGAGCAGCCCTTGAGATCATTCCAGAGACCCTCGAAGAGCCAAGACTCAAGCCCGCCAGCGATGGCTTCATTAGATGACGAAGCGGAAGAGGACCATGATGTATGTGATGCGGCTTGGGAGGAAGAAGCAGACGCGCCGCTGGAAAATGCAGGAGTGCTGGCCGTATCAGCAGCGGTCGAGACTACAGCTGCTGTGCTGGCAGACTTTGCGACTGCAGTCGTACTGGCCCTGCCGGCGCCACCGAAGCCATCGGTATAGCTCACAGTACTCCAGTCGATGCCCAGTTTACTGAAGTCAATCTTACTCCAATCTTTATCAGACAGACTATGGGGGATTCTGTTAGTTCAAACACGTGCCGATCTAGGGTATAGCATAACTTACTCTTTCTTCTGGTGCGCTTGGCGATGAAGATGGGCATGAGCAGGACCTGCCATGGCCTCAGCAATTGTAAGGGCTGCAAGAGCCAACATTGTCGCCGAGGAACGCATTTTGCTTGTTGTATGATATTGTTAGGCGAATTTGTACGGTTTTGGGTTATTTGCTGTGATCGTTGTTGCGTTGACTTGCAGGTGCGTATAGGTCGTTATGTAAAGGAGTGTGCGAGCAATGTGTTGCTCAAGGAGTTGGATAAAGGAGTGTATGGAATCGAAAGCGTGAATCCGACAACGACAGCGACAACGACAATGACCTTGACGATGCAGCGATGTAGGAGAAAGTAGAAAAGGGAAAGGGGAAGGGAAAGGAGGGAGAGAGAAGCGAAAGAAAGAAAGAAAGGGTGACCGGCTCTTCATTTGGGCGCTGTGTCAAAGAAAGCCCTGTCATTACTCCGTATTATTGTCTGATTAACGTGAATAGGTCCTATTGTGCTGAAATGATGGCCCCATTAGTTCTAGCGCATGGGGGAAATTGAGTGACGATTTGAATTTTGAGATGAACCACACGCACGTCGCACGCAAACAAGTAGTCGGGGGGCCCCACATCCAAACACGTCTCTCCCAATAATAATGATAATAATCATACTTGTACCTCCCGATCCCTAGATAATGTGCCAAGACTGGCATGAAAGGGAGGTGCTATGGCTGCTGATTGGCTCAGCGTCTGTTCCTGGATCGAAATAGTCAGGGGTAACACCAAAAAATCCCCACTCTACTACGACTGGGGATGACCGCGCAATAATCCCCCAATTATTATTATTATTATTATTATTCATTGAATATTCGTGCTGAACTCAACACCATGGAAATCATGGACACCCGTCCAGGCCCGGACCGAGGATTGGCCAACAGACCCTCTGGGACTCGGCATGAAACAGAAAATCTTGATCGAGTCAAAGTCCTTGACGCTTTGTTGTTCTGGCCTTTGATTTGAACTCGGGACTCGGGACATTGGAATGCAAAAGCATTCTTCGCCGTATCATTCATGCCATCTGGGCCTTAATGGGCCTCATCGGGGGTCGCTCGGTCGCCAGCGGGAAGGATTAAATAAGTGAGTGTACACCACAGACAGGCTAAACGAACTACTTTGGGGATAGAAACTGGCACGACAGGCAAAGCATCTCGTGGTATGTTGTGCTTTGCCGCTGTTAGTATTATTCCCAGCACTTACAGTCATATTAATGGCAGCAAAAGAGGCTCAAGGCTCAGGGCAAATTTTGGCGACTGCCAATTCTGGTTGGTGAGGATGCGAAAATTTGGATTTTGGAGGCCCACACGTGTCTCGCTCGGACGACGCTGTCTCAGTCGGTGAATCAATTTATAAATCTCATTCCCTACCGTTTGCATTGTCTTTTGACAGAACGATGGCTCATTGATAGTGTCAAAGCCAGCTCTCCCTACAAAGAGTCAAACAAACCGTACGATCGTACAAACAGCTCTATTTTCATCCTTGTTTCTTTGTCTTTCCTCGACGGCCCGCAGGTGGCGTCTCGAAATGCCGAATCAAAGGTTCTGAAAGACTGTGGACGCTGTGTACCTGCATGAGCCTGGCTGACGAAAACGAGAAGCGATGACAAAAGCTTGAAGTAGGTACGGAAAGGCCGCTGTGACAATTTTCGAGTTGGACGGATGAGATATTACACGTCAGCTTGTGCGACTTGATGAATCGTAACTTGGCAACGTGTTGAATGATTGTTGGGTCTGGACATGTTCGCGCTACAATTTGGTATATAGCCTCAAGTCTGACTTTTTGAGAAGGCTGCTCCCCAGAATTATATGGTAGGACTGGTCCTGAACACAGCAGCGGAGTTCAAGACGTTGAAACTTGTTCAAATGATTTCGATGATATTCTGCAAAGTCCTACCCAGTATCGTTATCCATCTATCCATAGCCTCTCAAGTGGCCTACCTATACCTACCCAACCTCAACCGGTTATGCCCATGCATAGTATGACGATCCACTACAGATCAGCCGCGAGGCTTTAACTTCGTCCACCCACTCGTGCCCGGTCTCCTCTCCCCATCACCGCTTATACCATTACCCACTATCTCTACAGCATCCACAATGGTTCTCATACTCATGAAGCTCTGCATACCCGCTGCTATACCTCGTTTCGCATTCTTCTCCCTCCGAACACCGACTACCACCCCGTCATCCCCCATATCATCATCTACTGCCCAAGCATCTTCATCCAGTACCTCCCATTCCGAGTTGGCTACTTCACTCATTAGCTTAGATTTCAGCCTATCAGCCAGCTTGATGGGGCTGAGTAGTTTCCAGCTTCGGATGAAATCTGTTCCTTCTGCACGTGCTAGTGAAGTATGGGCTGTTCCATGCGCGTAGTGTCCCATTAATGAGGTGTTCGCCTTTCTGCTCTGTTCTGGATCTGTGTCTCCTTCTCGCCCAGTCTCTCGGTCGAGTATGGGCTGCGCTGCAATAGTCTTATGGAGTGGCCCACTGGATTGTGAGCCAACCAAAAGGTTGTAAAGATTCTTGCCTATGGTACAGATTTCCTCGAAGCTGTTGCTTTCGCCTATGTGTATACCCTGACTTTTGCACAGCCACGCGATATCGTAGGCGAGAAGCGTAACACCTTCTAGGAACAACGAATAAGCTGCTGGATCTTCGCTCACGAGGAGTGGCAGAGGCTTTGAAGTGAAGAGAGGTCGTGGCCGTGGCTGATTCGACTGCTCGGCATTTCGAGTATCAGTAGGACTACTGGAAGATGATTGAACCGGTGTAGTGCCTGGGAAAGGTACATCTGTGCAGGAATATGAAGCAGGTATCGAGAAGATAGTTGGCAAAGGATAGTCTTGATGTGGCAGTGTTATCTCTGCAGGTAAACGTACGGCCAGGTAGTGCGTAGAAAGCATGAGAAGATGGACGATATGGGATAGAGAAGTGGAGATGTGTGCAGGAGTGGCAGCTACCGAGTGTCAGTAGCCGTGCTAAACAGAGCGGGCGAAAACACACAATTCAATGTCTTTAGATCAACGATACTTATTCCGCCTATCTTGTATTCTTCAGACCCACTACTCCTCTTTATGCGACGTAGACCATATAGCTTGGCTGCTTCTCCGCAGAGAAAAGCTCTGGACGACGCTGTAACAGAGTGGACTTGGTTCCACTTATACCTCGTAATCCTAATGGTCTTCTCAGCGTCCTCAGTCCGTCGTGTTCTTCTCGCGGCCAGTCCACCCGATGCTGAAGCCAGTTCAGACTTCTTGCCACTAACTTTGACCTTCCTCCGTGTCAACTGCTGCCTGGCATGCTCAACTTTGATACGGAGCTCCTCCGCATGTGCAATAATCCGATCCGTCCTCTCTACAGCCTGCTGCCTCTTTGCAAGTATCTCAGTGAGGTCGATGGTCGTCCGCCCGGTTCTGCCGTTTCCGTCCTGGCCTGCTCCGCCATTAGGGTTGGAGACCAAGGCACTGATCTCCCGATCCAATGCATCTTTCTCTAGCAGCACTCGTGCATTTTGAACTCTATACCCGTAGAGCCGATTCCTCGCATCAGTCGGGCATAGAAACGGCAGTCGCTGCCCGCCGGTTCGAAAGCAAATATCGCACTGCATGTGGTGCCGGCTTCGGCAACGAGTAGACGGGTTGAAGTTGCCTAACGATCCGTAGTATCCTCAAGGAAGCCGACGAGCGTAGAGCAATGGTATATTCAGGTTCGCTCGAGTGTGTTGACGCATTGTGAGCGTAATCTAGTCGCGTTTGCGTGAACAAGCTGCTAATAGAGTCACAAGATAGCAAACATTGTCGAGGCAGGCAAGGCTGCCGCTCCGCTTATCCATCGAAGATAAGACGTCAGGTGATCTGGTGTACACCTCGCGCTTCAAGATTTCCTCCATGTCCTCAATTTCCCCATCTCGCGTTCAAGATTCCACACCCGCCCCAAATGGCTTCCGACGAGGAGGAAGTAATACCAGTCAAGGAGTTACCCGAGGAGCATCTAGATGATGGCAGAAGCGCACCTGAGACTCCATCGAAGAAGCCGATACCATCCACAGCAGCCTCATCCCGGCCGTCACCCCCACCCGTCGCTAACGGACAGAACACTCGGAACGACAATAAATATTCTGACAAGACCGCTGAGACTCAGCTCCAAAGCGAAGAAGATTCCGACACAACACTATCCGACATACCGGACTTCGATTGGGAAGAATTCTTGCAAAAGTACGTGAGGGCTATTGAAGCTGCTACGAGCGAGGAGAAAGGACTAATCTCGCAATTCAACCACCTTTCAGAGGCAAGCATCGATGAATTCACGGACTTGATCCTAGCTGATGTCTGTATCAGGCATTCTCGGCCTGGGCGGACGCTGCTGGTGAATATGATAATCTGAGGGCTTGGAAGCGGTATGATAGTCTTCCATCCCTGCACGAAGTTCATAACTCACATTCTCCAGAATCAAGACTCGAGAATGCTATGTCCACTTGTCGGAGGACAAATTGGATGAGAAGAAGAGACACTTTAAGTCTGGGTTTCCGGCGACCAAGGCATGACTAACTGTTTAACCAGATACTCATGTTGTGGAAGCTTTTGAGAGGGCTCTCATGTTATTGCAGTAACGATTGCACGAGAGATTCTTCACTTATGCCCCGAGTGGATCGAGCTTCTCCCATGAGGTGTTTCGGGCGTCATGGTGGATGTTATAGGTCATGTCGTAAGTTCCCACTATCTGAGGACGGCGCAAGGAAAGGTACTTAGATATTTGATGAAGGGTTATGAGTATCCTTATATTGCTTGTTAAACCCAATGATATGCGATTTCGTCTCATATGGACATATTAACTTTTACTGAAGCTCACTATTTCAGAGACGGATTTTCCAGCCGAAAGCAACGAAAGGATTCTACTCTGGAGGCAGACATTGTAATCTAGCCGACTTAGAGTCCAGCCACTGGTCTCAATTTGGCCAGGCTTACTGCAGCCCGCCGTTCAAATACTGAGTAATCAAACTCCTGTATGGGCCTGCTTTGAAATTATGCAAATTCGTTCACTCTGTACCCAGGTCTTGCTGTCACAAATGTTGTTGTGACTCTCACGGTTAGAAAGACACGAAGGATATTGAGTTCGGTAGGTACAAATTAAAGCACAAACCACTGCTTCTTCTCAAACTTGACATCCTTCCATTTTTGTACTTGAAAGTCTCATTCTCATATCACACAATCAGACTCCAACAGCATCTACCTTGCCTTGCCCTTCCTCCACCTCTCCCACCGATGTCCCCGTTCCACCAACCCGACCTCCGGTCCCACATGTCCCTCCTTCCAACACCTTACACAATACAAGTCCCCATCACACCCTACACACTTGATCGTAGCATCGTCCTGACAAATGATACACCATTCATCGATCTCTTCATCTGTGTATTTTTTCATTACATTCTTGGTGGGTTTATCGGCAGGATTGAATGTCGGTGTGGAGGGGAAATTCAGAGTATTGGAGGTGCTGCTGCCGCTTCGGAGGGCAACAATCCGTGCGGCAATGTCGGTTTCGAAATCGCGGGATGTGCGGGGTGGCGGTTCGGAGGTTGTTGTTGGTGGGGAGGGGTGCAGGGAGGGGACGGAAGGGAGTGCAAGGTCGTTATTGTCTTCATGTTCTACTTGTGAGTCCGTACTGTTGGTTTCATCGTTCGGCTCATATCTTCGCTGTAGATTGATCTCATCGAATAACTTCGAAATGATGTCTTGGGCTTCACGTGACTCGTCTTCCAGATCGTGATGTTGCTTCGACTTGGCTCCATCATCATCTATGGCAAAGACACTCATATCAAGCCCACTCGTTAAGTGATTCGCGCCTGATGCACTGCTGTCCTTCCGTGCCACACCAGTCTGATCTTCGATCTCACCCCCCTCATTTGAATGAGCTAAGGCATCCCCAGCTTCATCTAAAAGTCTCCGAACCTTGGTCGAGTCATTTTGTTCCAAGCTCCACTGTTCTTCTGGGCCAAGATCTTTCAGCAACTGCTCGAGATCCGTGTGATCGCTAGCGCTTGCTAGGATGGAATTCGACTCCTGGGGTTGAAAACTAGCTGGCGCTCTTGGTAAGACATTGCCCCGAGACTGTGGTGATGGCGAAGGTGTAAGTGACAATGATCCGTTTCTGAGGCTCTGAAGGCGCGCAGAGAGGTGGTCATCAGAAGTATTGGAGCTTGGGCTTTTGAGTATCGAAGGTCAAGGCATGTGAGCGAGATGGACGAGAAGATGAAGGCTAAGGATGCTTACTTGGAGGGTTCAAAGTCGATGTTACACTTTTTGAGAGCGTTCAATCGAGCGAGGAGGTGATCGTCATATGATGGAGGATCACTCATGCTGTTTGAACGGTGATTGTGAGAGGCAGGGCGAGCGGCAATGATGAAGCTGAGAGGCGAGGCTATAGTAAATTCTCAGCCTTGTCTTCATCGACGGATATTTAGTAGCTCGAAGACAACGTGAGTCGCTCAAGACGATAAGATGAAGAAGTAAGATGTAGCTGTTGCTTCTTCATGTATGCTTTTTGGAGCCAATTCTTTTCGCAATATCATAGTCCTTCCCACGCAGAGTCAACAATGTTTCCACAGCTCAACCAGTATCGAATCGGCCTGTGAATGGAAGATTAGCTTCAGCACCTTAAAATGTATCAACGAAGACAGAGCTGTGTGATCATCAGAGAGAAGATTGTGTCTCATCTTGAGCCGTATCCAAATGCAGATCCAACTCAGCAAAACTGAGAAGGTCAAGGAATGACTGGGCTTCAGACTAAGGATGACGATACGAAGGTTTTCATCAATTGATCTTAAACTTCTTCGGAGTAGAACAGTGAAATGACCTACCTTCATGCGAGTTTTCCGTACACGCCTTGCTTAGCTAGAGCTCATTCATACCCAGGCGCATTTAACCTTCGCAAATCTTCGAAGTCCTTATCAAGTGCTTCTAGCAGCTCAATCGTCGTAAGTGATCTTCCTCCTCTGCATTGGCCTCCCCTCTCCACGACCTCTTGCATTCCCACCCTCGCTCCCATCATAGTCCAACCCCTCCACCCCCTCCTCAACAACATCCCAAGTCCTCTTCCTTAAATCCGGCTTAACATTCTTCTTGAACCACCCTTTGTCCTTCGCGACCTGGGCCTTCTTCTCTTTCCTAGACTTCGCCTTGACATCCTCCTTCGCCTTTACCGGCACGGCTTCTACTTCCTCCGCTAATTCCCCATCCTCGCATTCTCCGGCCTCGACTTCCCCTTCAGCTTCAGGTTTTGGAGTAGAAGATGCAGCTTCAGAAGCAGGACGTCCCTTCTTTAAAAGAGCCTGGATCTCAGAGTGTCGGAATATAGCGATTTGCTCGTCTGTCAGAGTACGCTTTACGCCATCGGGGTAGTAGCCTAGGCCGTCATCCTCATCCTCTTCGTAGTACTCTTCCTGTTTTCCTTCGGTGTGAAGTGCTCCTTGCGCGGCTTGATCGGCGACGAGAGTTTCCGTGAAGTACTCTGTTGCATCTGCAGAGAAGTGGGAAGCATGAAAGGCGAGGAGATCAGCCTGTGGGAGGTTAGCATTAGGGGGCAGTTCGTATTAGGCACTATAAAGAACCTGTGTGATTTCTGGCACATCGATGGCCATTTATGATTGATATCAGCTTGGAAAAACAAGCAATCGCACAGCTCCAAGGAGCTGGCAATTTGGTTTCGAAAACATTGAGGTTCGGCTGTCGCATATACTTGTAATTCTGGGAAACTGCCCGAGGCTAGCCTCGGTCTCGCTTAACCTATTTCATACCCCTTTCCAGTACTCTCCACCTGCTCATGTGCCCTGCTGGGCTTGATTATACTGCTAGTAGCCAAAAGTCGAAAAATCACATCAAAAACATGGCTTCTTGTCAATGTTTCATTTGCTCAGGCATCTACATTCTCCTAATCTTACAAATATCCTAACCCTCCCATCAGCGCCGCAAGGTCCTCTCTTACCTCCTCAACATCCATACCTGCCCTTCCCGCAACCTCAGCGCGTCTCTGACTCCCCAGCTCCGACCACCGAAGCAACACGCCACCGTCGACCACCGTCCTTGCCCCCACCATCCCTTCAGGTGCATCTTTTGCGTGTCTATATGCTCTAGGGTTTAGACCACATGGGTGGTGTAATGTATTTGTGAGATGCGAAGCTAGCGTACTGAGGCGTCGGTACTGAACTTCTGACAGTGGTGAGAGAAGTGCTAAGGAGCCAGTATTAGATGTGATCAGAATTTGGGCTTCTGGGATTGTGGCTTCGGCTGCGACGTCCATTGCATTAGGAGAAGGAGAAAGAATAGTCGGGGCCTTTGTTCGAGGCAGGAGGGTCATATTGCTGGGAATATGTCCACCGAGTGAGAAGATGGTGCGGTGAAGTAGCAGATGGCCTTGTAATGATTTGGGATCTGTGACCTATCAGCTTCGTGTAATGTTACCTTAGGAGTTGATATAACCTACGTTCCGGGTCGTATTGCATGATGTGCAAGTTGCAATCCGTATCAGCAACCACAATGTAAAGCTCCTTCCCATCTGGCAGGAACTCCATGGCCATCACTTCCATCCTAGTATTCGACTTGCCGAAGAGCAGCATCCGGTAAGGCTCCTCGGTATAGCCAGTGAACCAAACACCCTTCAGCACATCACCCATGACGCAAAGTCCTGTACCGCCCAGTTCCTTAGCTGAAGTAACAAGACAGTTCATATCCATGAAAGCAACAGGCAGGATTGTACTATCCTCTTTCAGCCCTCGCACCATACATTTTTGCCCCTGCGCCACAAGCATGAAGCCTTGTGTGCCTATCTCTGACACTGCTGTAACAGCACCTCGTGCAATGTCTTCCCTTGCTATGATCTTGAGCTTCTTATCAGTCTCTGGCCGGTCTGGCTCTGGTACCACGCTGACAACGTCAAATACATACAATCGACCCCGAGCGGCCAGATCTTCTCCCCGAACGATAGCGGTGCCAATAACAATTAATTGCTTCTTCTCATGTGTGATCTCTGATACTTCGAGATTGAGCGTTTTCACGCAGGTTATCATCTCAAGAGGCTCAAGCTCGACTGTGTCAATCACTGATCCGTTAATCAGAGTGACAAGCTTCACGAAGCTTCTTTCCGTACTAGGCAGGAAGGATATATCCTCCTTCTGCCACTGATGATGGTGGTCATCGTCTCTGGGTAGTTCAAAGTGCATCTCTGTACTCGTGCCGATGACACATGTCTGAGATGGAGGATGATAGCAGACACCATGAACGGTCTGACCAAGAGCTATTTTCTTCACTGGCATTCCAAGTTCTGTGAAGTTGGTGTCCGGTGGTAATTGTGAAACTCGAGCCACACCTGTTGTATCTGCATAGATGAAACCCCTATCACACCCTTGGGTATGGAAGCTGCTCAAGCCTCTTACACCATGGCCCTTTAGGTTGAGGACCTTTGGTGAGCTTCTGGAGCTCTTCAGGACGAAGCATGGCGATCCACCTGGTAGGAAAACAGTACTATATCCTTTAAGGTTTGCTATAGCCCTCATTGGCATATCAGTAGTATCTTGTGTGTTATCGACTATTTCTTGGGCAGCGATGATTGGGTTCGTTGCTAGGTGCGAATTGCTCATCTTCAGAAAATGAATTCGAATTGAATCTGAAGGTGCTAAGTGGCTACTTCGAAAAGGTTCATAGATTGTAAGATCGTCATTTGATGATCGTAACTAAGGCCAATGAGTAAAGACTTCCGACAACAAAGGGAGCTACATACAATTAGATAAGGAGAACGAGACACATAGTCGCCGAGATCAGCCACCAAAATCTCTGTCAAAGTCTCACGTGCAGCTGCTCTTCGCACATTGTATCCTGGTGATAATATTGGCGGTACAAAGTGTATCCCCTCGGCAACGTAGACCGCATTTGTCAGGTTTGGTAGCTGGTAGATCTGGCCGACGTCAACAGAAGCGTTGTGACAGCAGCAGCATGGAGCTTACATATAAAGCGCCTTCTGCACTGAGCAGGAACATGAAGACATTTTCTCCAAACCTGATACCTTTATCGTTTTGTATATTGGCGAAGGTTCCAGTCATATCAATGTATAAGCAGCCCGTAAGCCACCTCGTCGCTATTAGCTTATCATCGTTGCATTCAACCTCTTCGAGTTCGTTGTTATCATCACATTGAGCAACAAAGATACTCGAATCATCTTTGATAAGTAGCAGGTACGGGTCGGCAAAACTTGCACTGATTATCTTGAGCTCCGCGTCAGTATCGTCGTCGGACATTGGCAGTATTTGGACTAGGCCAAGGTCTATATGGATTGGATTCAGTCAGCAACGTTCTGGGCTTATACAACTGGGCTTGTGAAGTTACAGTTGTATATGGCACATGCGCAGATAGTGAACGTAGAAAGTCTTCATTGTTGCTAACAGACATGATCTTTGACCTTATAATGCGTCCACAGCTTTGTCTTTCCTTGTATATGACATTTCCAGACTGTCATCGATGCGGTCACTCGCCATAGACATCACTACATACCACCAAACTGAAATGTAGGGCTTATAGAAATTGCACTCACCACCATCATAACTTCTGACTTCTGAATTGAGGACTTGGATGATACGCATACCGTCACCAAGCGTTCCGGCCTCGATGGTTGCGCCCGCGGCTCCGTCGAACTCGGTTCCTGTCAAGCTTTCGAATCCTGCGGAAGTCAAAGCATATACATTAGATGACTCTGCAGCATCTGTATCCGCTTTGGAGACTATCATGATTCTGTCAAATTGCGCATTAAGACCATAGACGTTGTCCATGGTCAACTTCTCTTCAATGACCTGCATTCTCTTCTGCAAAGGCTTCTTTGCACTCATTGTCCACATACCACGAGCTTCTGGAAAATCGAACCGACCTACGGTGTTTGGTTGGATATCCCGCGTGATGAAGGCCAGAGCCCCGCCAGTATCACTACCTCCCGCTAATATCAACCCGAGGTCGCTTAAAATAACATTAGCTTCCTGGCCCCCTTCGGTAGCTGACGATAGATAGGGGCTTCCCAATGCTAAGTCTGTGATCGGGGCAAGATTGATGAGAGAATCATGTCTCCGAAACACGTATTCAACCGGTTTCCCACTCTCAATCATGTCCTTCTTTGTATGTTGGGCTGGGGATGGCGCCTCGCCATAAAGGTCATCGTCAACATCATCAACTTCCTCTTCTAGTAGATCTTCATCAACGCCATTTGCCATTTCCACCTTGGGCTGATGAGTCGTTGACGTAGCATTCCTACTCCAACCTAAAAGGATGGAATCTGCACCTTCGCTGCCAATGAACATGAGTCCTGGTCCGAGATAGGTTGTGCTTGATGCACCGCTTGGCAGATTTGAGATGCCTGCAGGGTCTGGTAGTCGTCTGATATGTACTCCAGACACAGATCTACCGTCCATACGAAAGCCCAGTATTGCAAATTGGCCGTCCTGAAAGATCATAAGCATCTCACCAGTCTCGGTTGATAGCTGCTCAAGCTTGCAGCCTTCCAAACGCAGACCCAAGTCCGACTGATCTATCAGACTTAAGGATGTGCACTGTTTTGCAAACATATTGACTGCAACCCCAGTCGTTTTACCACCTTGATCAATGTGTATTAACTCATTGGGCCCCAGAAGAACAGCTCCGCCAATGGGCGCTGGCAGAGGTATAACATCAGTCAAGTCATAAGGTAGGTTGCCTACGGACAGAATAGTTGTAGATGCCTTCTGGTTGAGATCAAGCGTGAAAACCATGTAAGTAAGATGATCCTTTCTCTCATGTGAGAGCGCTGATGATGATGACACTGTCGATGACAATATGCCAAATGTAGGCTCTCGATACTCGTAAAGGAATGCAAGGTGTATGGGGTGAAGAAGACTGGGATCGAGAGCTGGCATTCGCAACACGAATGAGGATAAATAGGGAGTCTCATCAGCTGGAACGTCCAAAGATTTCGATGAAATCGCTTCTTTGGTCGGCCGAGGACCATCCAGCTCTTTGTCCCAATCATCATCTATTTGCACATCCTCGTCTCCCTGCTTGAATGGGAGGATCGCGAGGTTTCGGGTCCCGAACTTGAAAGCAGCGCAACGACTTCCCGGATCTGCACTGAGATAATTGATGCAATCACCGAGGGGCGGAGCCCAGGGACTTTCTTGTAGATCATCCTGTTCATAATAATGTATCGAGATAGTGGAAAGTGCTCGTCGTTCAGGATCCCAATCAACCAGACTAAGCTTGGCATCCTTGAAGCTTACCAACAGAGCATCTCCTCCAGACTTTGACTTCTTGATCTTGATTCGTGCGAGTGATGTTATTGTCCCTGATAGCTTACATTCCGCGACAAGCACAAATTTCGTCACACTGCTCGTTTCCGGACGCAACAGGACAGGTCCAGCACCTAATTGCAGTTCGTCATCATCTCTTTGACCTCTCGGATCCAGGTCAAAGGAGCTTTCGGGGTCATCGCCATTAGAGCTGGTTAATGGATCGAGTCCTGCGGAAACGACCTTTGTCGTAAAGATTTGAAGCAGGGATGTCTTCGCAACGACCAGATTCTTGGCTTGTGCCGAAAGCAAGGGAAGACTGAGTGAATGCGTGACAGCTGTGGGAGGTGTCAGCTCCGTATAGCACTGCATTGTGGCGTGTCCTCAGACATTAGATGTGGTGGAGGTCGGATGATACAAGTAGACAATGGGTCGATGATAAGTCCGCATTGTTTACTTCGAATGCGGCTCTGCGAACCCTGCAAGCAATCTTCTAGCGCGGGGTACTCGAGCTACTGTATTCGTACGGAGATGGCTACGTCAGTTCCCAACTCCCAACTCCCAACTCTCAACTCCCATTTCCCATCTTCCCTCTATTCTCTCGTCCATCTCTCGACATCCTCCAAAGCTGCCAGTATTGCTGCTGTTTGCAGATTGTGTTCCGGCACTCATGAAGCCGAAGAGCAGCAAAGTCGAGCTTTGAGGTGACAGATTCTTCTGCCTCTGCCCTGCCCTACCCTGCCCTGCCCTGCCTTGCACGCACGCCGAAAGAAAGCCAGCTGCTAACGCCAACAGGGTCAAAGCACCTTAGCAAGCACATTATATTACAACATGGCCCTCGTTCAGACAGCTTTCATCTGGGTCGCTTATGCAGTTGCAGTTTGCCTCGTGGCTCTAATCGCGGCGGTCTTCACCTATGTCTATCAAACTCCTCGGGACCGTTCTGCCCTTGTCTCTACCGTCACTATCATCGCCTTGACCTCTCTCCTGGCTACAGTGTTGCTCATGCCAGTTGATATTGCACTTGTCAGCTCTACAACGTCATCGAAGAATGGAGTGAGGAAGGACTGGGCTACGCCTGAAGCTATACACAATATAGTGTATACACTTAAGATTGTGTACTATACATTGTATAGCTTGGATGCTTTGCTGTGTCTGCTGGTGATACCATTTACGTACTTTCTGTACGAGGAGTATGATGACGTGGATGCGGAAGAGGGTGGGCAGACCATCGGACAGAGGCTACTCGGGGCAGCGAAATACACCCTAATCTTCGTCGTGCTGGTCGTTATTCTCTTTCTGGTCGGCTTCTTCGTCCCCGTCGCGAGGAATCGCGGTGATGCTCACCTAGACCTGGATTACTTCAGACACCTGCTGTACGAGAATCACGGTGTACGCGCTCTTACTTTCGCCCTAGGGCTGCTTATCTCTCTGGGTACCTTACTGTACATTCTCTATACGGCCACTGGATTTGCAATACTGCCAATCTCCTTCATCAAGTCTGCCCCTTCGATCAGTGCGCCTCAGCTGTCCGAGACTACTGCAAGCGCACTTGAACAGAATAGAGAGAGACAACGCCAGCTTGAAGGCCGAAATGCCGGACGTCAGGAGGGTATGTCCACCAAGGATCAACGTGAATTGGAAGCTTTGGTGCGGGAGGAACGAACACTCGTTCGTCGGGAGCGTCTCGCTGCAGAAGCACAAGGTGAGGGCAGAAGCTGGATTGTCAAAGCCTGGACCAAGTTCTGTGCCGTGTTTAGGCCACTCAAGTTGATCGGAGGACTGCTACTGTTGCTTATCTCCCTAATTCTGTGGGTTTCAATGTTGATTACTGGCATCGACAAGGCGGCCAACTCTATCTGCAAACAGCATTGCGGTTACATCTTGGAAAAGTATGTCATTAAAACCTATGCATTCGAGCAATTACTAACATATCCAAGTATCACCATTTTCCAACCCATCAACCACATCTTGGTCCTTTCCGCAAAAGTTTTCCCAATCGACTACATCATCATGCTCTTCCTAGTCCTGTACTTCTTCAGCAGTTCCGTCGCTGGTCTCGCCGCCATTGGTATCCGCTTTCTCTGGATTCCCCTCTTCAATATCCGCAATCACCATACGTCGCCACAAGCTCTCCTGATGGCTACTGTGATGCTCACTTTGATGATGCTTGCAATCAATTATTCAATCGCCATGATCGTTGCTCCACAGTATGCGACATTTGGACCTCAGACATATTGTGATCGTCCGGCACGCCATCCAACTGAGCAGCCAGACTGCTCTCGCAATCGCCACCTCATCAGACCGTGTACGCTAGACGCCGGAAGAGGGATCTGCACGCCAAGTGTAGTCTCGACATTCCTCAACCGTGTCACTCTCAACTTCCCCGTTTTCGGAGCATTGATGTTCTGGGCGCAGTTCTTCTTCTTGGGGACATTCTTGATCGTCTTCACCACTTCGCTTTTCAAGACACCGAGGTTGAACCTGGATGAGCTGGATGAAGCTGCGGAGGCAGAAGAAGAGGAAGGGTTGCTGGCTAGTACAGGAAGGAGGTTCGGTGCTACATGGCAAGACATCACAGGCCGGATTAGCAATAAGGGCAATGGCGGCAGTGGATCTGGCCAGCAGGCTCAATGAGGGTATGAAGCCGTTTGCTTTTAATCTCGCAGCACTGAGGCTTATGCCTGTACCTTTTGCTGGGTACAAGTGTAGTCTGGTTTCGATCCGGTTATTGCGGAAACGTGTGGCATATAGTGGGTTGGATGGCGTTCTGAGGGTGGTATTGTCTTAGTCAGTGATATCCAATCTACACAAGCAGTGCTTTCTCCTACAGACTCTCCATATTCTCCATTTGAGTCTAGAATACAAAGCCGTTTTCTTCTTGTCATCCGTCTTTACCCTAGCTTGGGACCAAGGTTCACTCTCCTTTTTTTGGTCCGTGTATCCTGTCTCTTTATCC
>Ga0068631_100036_pt1 | contig 37815 bp, 44 predicted proteins | sample InSIn5gowninarea_2_FD_77434 | JGI IMG/M metagenome (GOLD analysis project Ga0068631, IMG submission 77434) | Clean room microbial communities from NASA Spacecraft Assembly Facility at Jet Propulsion Laboratory, Pasadena, California, USA -... ...
AAGTGAAGCTGGTCTTGAAGCACAATCGCTACCACATCGAGAGCACGGATGCAGAGGTTTTACAGCGTCTCTTGAAAGATGAAGTCATCGGGCCATGCCGAATCGAGGGCTCGGACGAGATCACCATGGAAAAGGCACCATCAATGGCAGGTTTGATCATTCCTGGAACGAAGAATGCCACCAGCGTTCAAAAGCCTGAGGAGCATCAGGTCGTTCGCCCCACGGATAATGAGGAGGATGACGATGAAGGGTTGAATGACGACGACATGTTTGCCGCCTTACGAGCCGAGGATGACGACGACGAGGATGACCAGCGGGTACACAGTTTCGAAATTGCAAAAGACTCGGTCGAGACGGTACAAAGACGATGCCTCGAACTAGAGCTTCCCATTACAGAAGAATACGACTTCCGGAATGATGCTGTGAACGCAAATCTGGATATTGACCTTCGACCTTCAGCCCGGATTCGTGACTACCAGGAGAAGAGCCTGTCAAAAATGTTCGGCAATGGAAGGTCCAAGAGTGGCATCATCGTGCTGCCTTGTGGTGCTGGCAAGACTTTGGTGGGGATAACCGCTGCTTGTACAGTGAAGAAGGGCGTCATCATTCTCTGCACGAGCTCCATGTCTGTTATTCAATGGCGGAATGAGTTCCTCAAGTGGTCCAATATTAACCCCAATGATATTGCCATTTTCACCTCGGATCATAAGGACAAGTTCGTCGGCAACACGGGTATCATCATCTCGACCTACTCCATGGTTACTCAGACTCGTGGTCGCTCGTACGACTCCCAGAAGATGATGGACTTCCTCACAAGCCGTGAGTGGGGTCTCATGATTCTGGATGAAGTCCATGTCGTGCCCGCCTCCATCTTCCGCAAGGTCACCAGTTCCATCGCCTCCCACTCCAAACTTGGGCTTACGGCGACGTTACTCCGCGAGGATGACAAGATCAAGGATCTGAACTTCCTCATCGGGCCGAAGCTGTACGAGGCGAACTGGATGGAGCTAGCAGAGAAGGGTCACATAGCACGGGTGCAATGCGCAGAGGTCTGGTGTCCGATGACGACGGAGTTTTATCAGGAATATCTCCGCGAAAGCGCGCGTAAGCGCATGTTACTCTACATCATGAACCCCCGCAAGTTCCAGGCTTGCCAGTTCTTAATCGACTACCACGAACGCCGCGGCGACAAAATCATCGTCTTCTCGGACAATGTATATGCGCTTGAGCGGTACGCGAGGAAACTCAACAAGGCATACATTTACGGCGGGACGCCACAAGCTGAGCGGCTCCGTATCCTTGAGAACTTCCAGCACAACGAGAACGTCAACACCATCTTTCTCAGCAAGATTGGTGACACTTCTCTGGATCTTCCCGAGGCGACCTGTCTGATACAGATATCCTCCCACTACGGTTCACGAAGACAGGAAGCGCAGCGGCTTGGCCGCATTTTGCGAGCGAAGCGACGTAATGATGAAGGCTTCAACGCCTTCTTCTACTCGCTCGTGAGTAAGGACACGAACGAGATGTACTACTCCAGCAAGCGGCAGGCTTTTCTTGTCGACCAAGGATATGCTTTCAAGGTCATCACCCACCTCCAAGGCATCGAGACATTGAAGGGCCTCGCATTCACGACTGCGCAGGAGCGAAGGGAGCTGCTGCAAGATGTCATGCTACAGAATGAGATGAGCGCTGACGTGGAAAAGGTGGATGGGGATTTGTTCAGCGAGAGGCAGGGAGTGAGGTATACCGGTGGGACGGCGGGGAAGAACAAGTTGGCTGCGAAGAGGATGGCGGGTCAGCTTAGCGAGTTGAGCGGTGGCCAGGACATGGCCTATATTGAGTACAATCGAAGCAGGAACAAGGACTTGAAAGGCAAGGGTGCGCACAACTCTTTCATTAGGAAGTTGAAGAGGGACAATGAGCGGAAGAGAGCAGTAGGGAAATGAGCATCACAAAGTGTGACCGTGTAGGGCGCCTACTGGCGACACGATAGCAGGTTGTGGTCGGTGCTCCAGTTCAGAGGTCCACTTCCTCTTCGTTCGTGCTCGTTGCTACTCAGTTCGAAGCAACAGGCATGTCGAATACCCTATGTATTCGAAGGTCGCATGGTCTTAGACTTCTGTGGACATATGCATGCCAATGCGGCTACAAGACCGAAAGCAGACCAGATGCAAGAACAAAGCGAGCATATCTCATAGCATATGTGGCAGGAAAGATTCAACAGTCACTCGTGAAGAAGCCCGGCTTCACTGGTACGCGAGCTAGCACTCTCCATCAAATCGGGGACAGAGGAGGAGCCCCAAAGGGCGACTCCCGTCAATAACAGCAAACCACCCGGCACTTGACCCGAGCTGCCTTCCGTTAGTCTTCTCCGGCTCGACAACTCCCAGTCATTCCCGCGGCATTCAGGTGACCACCATCACAGCAGGTGCAAGCCGACTTCTTCGAGGTATCCGCGCACCACGGGATGCGTCGACAAGAGATTGGGAAGCTGGTTTCGCTCTTCGCGCATCATCGACGATGTCGTTCAACAACGCTTGAAGGGACCGCGAAGAATCTTTGGCCTTCTGCCATTCGATGCCGTAATAATCTCTTGAGGTCTTCGTCTCTTGGAGCTCTTGCTCTGCTCCCTGGAGTCGCTCTGCTTGAGATTGAAAGCTCTCTTTCATCGCCTCCGCCTCCAGTTCCAGCTCGTCCCGTAGGCAACGCCATGCGCGTTGCTTTCTCGACTTGAATCCTGGAGATTAAGCATGCCGTGGCTTCGAAATGGGCGTCCTTTATTCGTCGAATCCCCTCGGCGTGGTGGGTGCGGTCGTTGTTCCTTCCTATGTGCAGGATCTTGACCGTGCGTTCATGGACGGCGCTGCTCAAACCTGTCAGCATGGGTCCTCGTCTAGTTCCCTATCTGCTATGGCCGGTGGGACTGCAGCCAGCCGCATCTACAATATTCTAATGTCGACCACATACCTTCATTTTGACCTCGAACCAGGTTCTTTGTTTTCGGCCGATATCAGTTGAAGCTGCTCCCATACAGTTTTCCGAGATTTGTGCAAGGACGAGAACATTGCTCGCTCAATTGTTAGATCAGCCTTGAGCTGACAATTTTGCTCTTGCGCTTTTCCAAGGTTCTCCTCCAGAGCCTTGACCGCTGTTGTGGCATGGTCACATTCGTTGCTGAGGGTTCCGATTCTTTTTCCAAGCTCGGTAATGATTAAGATGGTCATATGACTGCTGTCGTTTGACATCCCGAAGCCGCTGTAGGTAGAACTGTGCTACATGAAAGTAAGCATGGCTGAATGGCTCGTACATGGTGTATCTAAGTCCTGAGCTTTGTGGTAGGAAGCAGTCGATTGGGCTCCTTGAGGATGGGTAGTTCAGTGTGGAGTTGGTCATGGCCGCGTGACTAGTCGATGACGCGGAGCTGGCGGATGCAGTGGACATCATCTCTGATGGCGATATCATTGATCCAGAGCTGTCTTTTGTTAATATCACGCCATCGGCTCGCTCGAGAACTTGAGGAAGGATGATGAGTGTCAAGAGAGGAAGATGGCAATTACACCGTACAGATTCCGGAGGTCGACAACTTTGCAAGGTGCCCACTGTGTGGCAATCTGGCAATCACGGCCCGCTGTCATACTTGGAGAACGAAGAATCTCCTGAGATTATCTATCACGGCAAGAAGGAATACATCGTCAAAGGACTGATATTCCTGGCCACCAGATCTTTAGAAGATCTGGGGGCGGACACTAGCACTACAAAAAGTCATGCAAAGAACCAACTTCTCTGTCCAGATGCTTGATGATATGCTATAACACGATGCAGCTCTCATGAAGTTGGCGCTGATCAGGAAGAGTTGACTTTGGAGAGATACACTTGAAGGATTGTGACTGCGTTGATCCCTAGGTGTGGTCGTGGAGCTACAGGAATCCGCAAGATCATAGGAAACAAGCTACTCCGTACTGGTAGAATTATAACATGATATCTCTAGATCCAACTCCTTGACTCGGGTTGGTGACCTTCAACAACACTGCTGTGGCGCATTGGAGCGCGGGGAGGGGGGGAAGGGGGGGCACGGAAAGCTTCCATGACCACGGTGGAGGTCAGTCGCTCGCTCTTTTCCAAGGGGTGGGTAGAGTTCGTCATATCGGAGTTCGACACGGACAGATAAGCGCACTGTACAGGCGAAAACTGGTGGAGCTTCGTGGATAGTATGTCAATGACTGAAGGACGTAACATCTGTCAGCCAGAAAACGCCAGGCGTCCAGAGGCTCGCAGGTTCGGCATCAATGGCATGACATCGAGTACATGTGTCACATACACGTTTACAACCAGGAGTAGAGGCCTTTCATGATACGACCATCCGAGACCACAGTACCATCTTCTGGCCCCTCGATGACGTCCCTTTACTTCTTCTTTTTCCCCTTCGCCTTCGCCTTCGCCTTCGCCTTCGCCTTCGCCTTCGCCTTCCCCTTCGACTTCTTCTCCTCCTGCACATTGGCAAACGACTCCTGCCACGCCACCTCCCCAGCCCTCGCCACCCTCTTCCTCCTCAGCTCCTCCCTCAAGAACTCCGGATCACGCCTCCACCACCTCCGACAATCCCTACAAAACCGATCCTCCCAGCTCGGCCTCGCTCGATCGCAGAAAACCCCACACCCCCTGACCGCACAGACATGCGCGTACCTCCCTTCCTCATAACCCCTCTCCGGCACGCCCCAGCGGACGTAGGCGCCGGGGTAGAATCCAGGCCGTCCGGTGTTGATGCTGCAGGGTATGCACATCTTTTTGTTGTACCGGCGCGTCATCTCGCGGGCTGAAAACTCGTCCTGCCCGGCGGTGTCGAGGAGGACGATATCGGCGGTTGCGAAGCGTTCGGGTGGGCGGAGGTAGAGGCAGTTGTCGTAGGCGAGCATGCGGATTCTTGCGTACTGCGGGATGAGGGGATTCTGCTTCGGCGTGGCGGGGTGGAGGCCGATGCCGAGCCAGCGTTCGAGGTTAAGGAGGTCGTCTGCGTGCACGTATGGCGGTGGTTGGGCTTGGTAATCGACGTCGTCGTACCCGCGGGAAGGTGGGAATGGTTTCGCCCTGAGGTTGCAGAGACGTCGGCACGTTGAGCGTAGTGCGTAGCTAGACAGCCACTGTAAGTATTGTGCGATTTGAAGCAGGAGCTCGTTGGGTAGCTCGAGGATCGGTGTGGAAGCAGAGGGAGGGATGCTCGAATCGCCTCGCTCGCTTGTGTCCACCGAGGTTTTGTTCGTCGGGACAGGCGTGCGTTTTAGTTCATGTTGCCTGTAATCTTCTGCGGGTGCCAGTCTTATGCTTGTAAGGCTCGTCATATCTTCTTCGTCGCTGTCGAAAATCCTCGTCGATGCCATACTGGTCCTTCCGGCTGGTGGAGTCCGCTACCCTACCGGAACAGGTGCGAGAAAATTGGAGAATAATGTCAAAGTCGTTTGTAGTCTCTGATCCTGCTGTGTTTTTATGGTTTTGGAGTAAATGTGAAACGAGCTCTTTAGTATCATCGAAAGCAGCCGTCCTTTATATCTCGAGAAGTCGGACAAGGACATGCTCTTTCGCTTGTCTTTGACGCGTGAAGAGTCATGATGAAATAATCCGCCATTCTACTATACCAGAGTTTGATATCAAGGCCTGTGGTTCCAAGCGCCACCGTGCGACACAATCAATACATCATCACCACGACTCGAACAAATGACACTCTAAACTCAACCAAGATGAAGCGGCGCACTATACCCACGGTTGTCATCAGTCAGCAGAATCCACAAGAATCAAAAAAAATCCCAACCGCCAACGCACAATCAAGCGACAAAAGGCTTCAAAATGTCAGTCAGCACATGCTCGAGTCTCTGTTGGACATTGCTGGAGCATCAACCAAGCGCTTTATGCTCCAAGCGAAGGCGCACATCGAGAGCACGGCAGAGTTGACCGAAGGGCCATGCTCAGAGCATTGATCTAGTGTTTCTGGCGTGTCTTTCGCCATGTCACGGATAATCTGACAAACTCTTCTTGCTCTTCGCCCTGGCAGCAGAAGTTCTGTTATACCTCTGACGCGGCGGTGGTAGGAGGGGCACACGCCGGCCAGATAGCCTAACGAGCGATTCGACGTGCACTGCGGTGTTTGCGATGCCGCTTTCGAGAGCGGTGATGATGGTGGGATGCGAAATCGTCTAAAGGCATTGCTGAAGCGAGTTGGTGGTTGGAAAAGTGAGCCAGTCCGGGCAAGGATGATTTTAGGACGTGGTTCCGGGGGCCTTTGTATCGCTGGCATCAACTTGGGTGTATACTGGGTATGTTGGACGGGACGCACTCGATAACTGTGAAGTATCGCTGTCAGTGCGAGTCACGGCGATGTTGATTCTGACTGTTGGCTCTGCTGGCTGCCACTCAGGCGCAGATGGGCTTCGTTTTGACTCATCATGTGGAGTGGATAACAGACAGTCTTCAGACACTATCTACCAAAGCTTGTCATCTACTTGGTGCTGTACCTCCCAATCTCCCCTTCCAGAGGTCCCAACTCCTCGGGGAGCTGGGGCAGGTGATGCTGTATAGACTTTCTTACTACCCCACCGGAAGATGAGATCATGCATGTTGATTGAAGTTGTAGGCGCCTCCGATGACAGTCATCTGATCAACAGAGGTGTGACAGCCTCGCGATGTGGTGTGAGATAATTGGGCGAATCCCAAGAACAGGATGTGGATAGAAGTAAGCAAACGGCATGCGTGACACCCTACCTTTCTCCCATGCTCCACCCAGCAGGACTCTAGGAACGGCTGCGAAATTAGACTAGGAACCAACGTCCTCGATCTGATGGGTCATGCATAAATTGCGACAAGGTCTGGGCTACGAGGTAGCGCTTGGATAGCTTGATTGGATCTGGATATGAGTATACCTTGACACTAGTGGTCGGGGTGTTTGAATGGTAAAAGTGTGGCAGCATCGCAGGTTCGACCTACCCCGCACCGATCCGACCCCGTGCAGGACATAAGAGATCCTTGCCAGCTTCTGGAACGGAAGTATGAATGTTTCCGTATTGGCGAGATGATGACGTGGTGATCAAGGCGTCTCACGTGATGTTTCGAGAACAGTCCTCGTAGAAATATAAACTATAGCCAATACGGAGACTCGGGTGGAAGACGTTGTCAGGCTTCTGATCAGCAAGACGTTCTGCATACGAAACGGCTCGACCGAGATATACACCGAGAATAAGGTTGGCGCGAGAGCCAGAGCTGGAGCAGCGACATGGACAGGCGTCGCTGATTCAGCTGCTCGTTTCGTGGGTGCACCTGACTGAGAATAATGAAGCAAAGTACGAAGTACGAAAATGAACGGGAAGAGGAAACGGGAAACGGTCATCCCACACACACCATCAGTGACGCACCGTGAACTTTCTGTCGTCCCAACCTCTTGGTCGAGGGTGGCATGAGTTTTTGGCGCATAATTTTAGCTCTGGCGTTTCCCGGCCTCGAAGCCGGTGCGAGTCTATTGGCTCGTCGTGGTGTTGCATCAAATATCGTATAGCGGTCGTGAGAGTCCCATTGTTTGCGAGCGATAATCAAGTGAATGTGCATGATACGAAGCCTGAAGACGAGATGAGGGGAAGCATCACCACTAGCTCTGTTGCTGGTGTTTGTTGGTGCTCCTTGTGACCATCAACGACATTATTGGCTCTCACAGTCTCAGGTCGGCTCAAACGGCCTGGTCGCGTACATAATCTGGCTGAAGGATGCTTCCAAGGTTCACAGCGTCGTTGCGACAAGGCCGCACCGAATGCGACCCGTCGGGACGTGAACGCAAAATTCGAAACATGTCTCTAGACGGCTTCAACAAACGCAATGCCAAGAAAGAGTCGTGACCGCGACACAGCACTACCAAGGTTTGTTGCAAGAAAACACGCATTCTTCCATGGTTTTGGACGAGGTTTCGTTTACCGTTTGCAGGGGAGACAAACACGAAAAGCGTGCAAGCGGGAAAGTCTAGACGTTGCCGTTACGACAACTTTGTTCGGGTCGAAAGAGGGGGCTTGGCGGGCTGAGCGTTGGACGTTTGTGCCTGCTCTCTGCTGTGCCTTGCACTTTTCCCTCTGTTTGCGTCGGAATTACAAAGTATACCTTGTAATAAGCGTACGTGTGTGCATGTGGGGTTGGTGTGAGCATGAGCATGAGCATGAGCATGAGCATGAACATGAACATGATCATAAGCATGAACATGAGCATGAGCAGAGCAAGCAAATCATCCCTACACTCCGAAAGTCTGTGTTAGCCTCTTGTCCACCCCTCCTTGACCTCATCCAAGACATGATCGACACTACAATTCTGTCCAATGGCTTATTAGCTACTGTCCCAACTAGCACTTGATCGCTTACCCACCTCCCCCTCAAAGAGGCTGCATATATATCATGTAACATGGTGCTGGGAAGACGAGCACAGAATGTCCATATGTCAGCGCCACCTGCCTCATCTCATGCATCCGTGCTCGATGGCGGGCGCGTGTTCACATCGTAATGGTACCATTTCACCAAAGACTGCCTCGTTCGTAATCGTGACTGCAGCAAGCACAAGTTACAGTGGTTGGACTAGTGCTGGCGCTTGCAGCTGCCTGAGCGGAGTCAAGCGACATCTGAGGTCGACCATCTCACTTGCAAGCGCCCGACCTTTGCAATTCGGGCGTGATTGGGACCGCCACTGTCGAGTTTGCTGGGTCAAGTTCGGTCTCGCTAATCGTTGACGCGTTTGACACCGCCCGATTGGATCAACGGCTCGAAAGCCTTGGACGAACATTTTCAGAGGTGTGATTGGTTGTCAAGGACAAGGACCCCCATGCCAACCCCAGCAGACCCAAGTGACTGGTGTTATGCCATGGTCGGCTCGTACAGAAGTACACATGTATAGCTGTACCGTGTGGCTGCCTGCCCTCTGCGGACCCGCTACCCATGACCGAACACCCTCTTCTTGCTTTGGCTTTTACCGTCTGTCACACATCCATCCCATCTCAACCTGGCTCAGCATCGTGCACCGTGCCCGCGTAAGAGGAAAACCGCCGCGAGCAAGCCTCGTTTCCACTCCATTGCCCATGCCATCAAATGCGCGCGCGAGCCCCCAGAAATCTTACGAGGATACCAGCCCACCTTCTGGAAAGCGCGTGTGATGCACACCTTTCTTCTCGCATTCATTTTCGCTCATAGCATGCATGGTCCATTCTTCTGATAAAGTGAAACAGCCCTGCATCTCTTTTCCCAATTCCTCCCTCTGCTTCAGAATTCTCAACCCTCGCCCACTCTGAAACATCCTTCTGCTACTGTGGAACACATTGTTAAATATCGCCCACTACCACATATCGAAAGACTCTGGATTCCAGGGTAACATACTTTCAGTCCTTTCCTGTACCGAGGACGACTCAAACGATAGTCTGGGGACTCGATACAGCTACCGCAAAAGTGGGGGTCTCTCCCGCTCTTTGAAATCGCCTTCACACCATCCACACAATCTACTTGTACAAACAAGACCACGCACTTACCCTGCCTACCCCTCTACATAATCCCGACAAATCTCCCCAAATCTCGCCGTTCGTCTGCTTTCTCCACCTGACAGATCTCTGCTCCGCAGCACTCTCTTTTATCCCTGCAATCCTTGAATCCCTGCAGCCTATACTCATTCACCCATCTCTCTTTAACAAAACATACCGCCGCTGGTACGGCGAAGAAAACACTCCTTCTTCCTCTCCTCGATCGCCTGATCTCCATCATTTCCTACAATCCTTCTTTCGTACGGCGAACCTTACAATGGCATTTGACCTGCAACCACGAAGGTCATCCTGGTTCGGACCCCAGTTCTCCCTCCAATCCTTCTCATTCAACTCCTTCGGCCTTGCAACCTCTTCCCGCTCCAGCACCTCCGAGGGGCGACGAGATCTCTCGCGGGACAACAAGACCAAGCATGCCAAATCAAGACGGACCTCGATGCTCGCAAACGTGGAGCCTCTGCTCTACGAGAGCTATCTTTCATCCGACGTCGATCTGGTATCCGTTCAGCCGCCAGAGCTGCCCAAGTGGCCCTTGAACTACGACGAGGACATGGCACCAGACGAGACACTAGAAGAGCTGGGGTTGGCATTGGATAATGAAGAGGACTGCCAGATCGTGGCGACCTTCATCTCAATCGTAAATGTCGGCAAGCCAAAGGTCGTGGACATTTCACCCCCTATGTCCATCAAGAGTCCTACATCACCACGACTATCGCAGTCGAATCACTTCGAGGACAAATCATCGATATACTGGCGCATGCCATCATACCAGTCCTCCCGCAGCAGCTCCGACTATTCGAGAACGGATCGTACAGATTCCTTCGACTCGAGGAGTTCCTCGTCCATCTCGGAACCCAAGACGCCGGATTTTGGCGGTTCCTTTTCCCCCTCCATCCAGGAATCACACAACACACCCTTTCCTCGCAGCTCCATCCCAGAACGCGCCAAGACGCTCCGGCGGCAGTCCAAGAATCTCTCAATGTCGCTGTCAAAAGCCTTCCTTACCAAGTTAAGGGAGGCCACCCCTGCACCACCCTTGCCTGTCGAGAACGTCGCCATAGGCTCACCCACCTGCATGTCAGAGCCACGAGGCAAGAGATCGACCACCTTTGACTTCTCGACCTATCAAGCGAGGCAAACACCACCACCTCTCACACCGGGTCAAAAACGGAGCATCGACGACGTGTGAGTTTGGCGTCGAATCCTCTGCTTGACACGCAGAGTCATGGCATTTCCGGGCGTTGAGGCATCAGCTACTTCCCGGCCCACGAAACCGATCACGACGAGTGTCGGCACAGGCAGGCGGGAGCCACAAGGATATCTATCATAGGCAGCCAAGGCACGCACCATGGCAATACCACTGGAAAAAGCCCTAAAACACCAACGAAATCAGAACTGCGGGGCCCACCCATACCTCCCCATTCAGCTCGATCAAGAACCAATCAGTGACGACGTCGCTCCTGGAGGAGCACCCGACTCCTGTGCCAGGTGCATGGAGGAGTGAGTGGGGTTGGCCAGTCAACCGGAACAGACGGCGCGGCGCTAGAGGGCGTTTGCAGCTGTCCACGACACAATTTTTAGGTTCTTGGGGTATGTGTGGTGGGACGGCGCTTGGTGGGCTCACAGTATTTTTTGCTGGATGAGCTTTTACGCTTATAATCTGGGACGAAGCTGGATTGTTGAACCAGAAGCGGAATTGGTGCGCATTTTCTTTCTGGCGGCCGCTTCTTGGGGTGTTTGACGGTGTGGAGGAGCCTTGGGTTGTTGGGCGCGTGGAATGTGGACCGTGGGTCGCATGGGGTTGTGTGTGTGCGTCACTGTGATGGCGCTACAATAATGTACGCGCCTGAGCGTTTTGTGGTATCTGGCTATTGGTTGTTTCGTGTGCACACCAACTTCAGAGACGGGGCGTTTGAAGGCTGGTTTTCCATGAGACGACCAGCGAGCGCTCCTGGTCTAACGGTTTCTCGCCCTTTTTCTTCTCCTCTATTACTCATGTTTTAATTATTGGAGAGAACGACACTCTTTCAAGCATGCCCATCTCAATGCCTGTATACCTTTCGGGACACGCCAGTTCTCACAGCGCAGCGATCCTGTATGCATTACATGCAGTATGTCATTCTATAGTACTGTACAAAGCCAGCACACTCCGATCGATCAACTGCCTAAATCAGTCAAGATCATGTCAGAAACAGAGTGCCAAGGTAAGGAAGAAGTGACGGCATTTCCCATTCCCATCCTCCAAACAAAATGCATGTCACGACACCCTCATTTTTGATTCTGCTCCTGCTCCCCCCTCCTCCTGTATTATTCGGTTTTCTGTGTTCAACACACACACCCTCTCCTCCTTTTCATAAGGGTGGATATTTTCAGAGGCTGGATAATCTCGAGACATGGATCGTCAGCCCCGGTTAGAGGAATGTTCGATTCCGTTATAGCCGTTTCGGCATGTCGGTTTGTTACACATAATGTATTATTGTATTTGCAATTGTGATGCCGATTGACGTGTACATATTAGTTGTACGTATAATACTGTGGGTTGAAGTACTGAAGAAGGAAGAGCTTGGTACCTAGTATCCAGGACAGGACAGGACAAAGACAGGACGAAAGGCATTAATATCAAGCGTGCTGGTCGTATATGCCCCAATGATAATACCCAGTCCCAAACACGCTCAGTACTGTACCAAAACTATTAGAAACGCACGAGATAGTAACAAATACAGTACATACCCAGCGTTTCAATACCCTGTACCAACCATCCCCCCCCTTCCGTCCTTCCCTCCTTCCTAAACACGACGTGCGCGGTGCACCACACCACCCGGGTCGAGCAGTCATTGACTTATTACCTTACGACGTGGAAACGACCATTGGCATAATGTAGGTAACCACACACCACAATGTCAACGTCACATGACTCCACAGACGGCATAAAGTATACAAAATAATTGAGAACCTTTCTCACCCAGCCCAACCACCAAACCCCGAGAAGAGAGGAAACTTGGGATAATGTCGCGCGCAGAATCCGAACAGGGAACTTGGTGAGCCTTGTTGTGTCTGTCTGTCTGTCTCTGTCTGTCTCTGTCTCCCATCACAAGGCAGACGCCAATCATTCACCCTCATCTCCACCCCACACGCACGTCAAAGCCAAGCACAAGCACAAGCACAAGCACAGGTCAAAGCACGAATCCCCAAGCACGAGTTCCAAGACCCAGTCAACGAAGACCAACAGAATTTCCTATCCGTCTCTATCCGTTGAGCTTCTCGGGCTCCTGCGCGGGGGCGTGCGTGTGTACCTAAACTAGACTCAGCAGCTGTAATGGAAAGGGGTGTTGTATGTGATTATTGTGTGATTGGTGTTTGCATACAGTAACCCTCCGTCACCACCCCGCCCTTTTGTCGCCCACGACGCGATGCTCAACAAGCATGGCTCATATGATAATGATGTCCCCGTTCACACCATCGTCGTCAATGTGTCCGGCTCTGTGGCTCTTCTTATCCAGCGAATGGTAAATTGCGCCCGCCCATATTCCTCTCTCCTCCCTCCTCCTACCTCCTCCCCTTTCCCCAGAAGCACGCGAACCCCTCCATCACATGCCCAAAAAAACCCCGCTAATCCCTCCTTTCCACCCCCAACCTCCCACAATCACCCCTCAAGCAAAAAAGGCACGAAAAATCGTACCATCTCCATTAATTCAGGATCACATCTGCCCTGATTCGCGTATGGTACATAGCTCACTCACTCACGTCCTCCACCAACCCCAGGCTGTCTCAGTTCCAGCTTCACGTTCAGTTTTCCCAGTCAGAAGCAACAACACCCCCGCTTCCAAACCCAGACGGAGAGAGCAAAACCCCAATGCTGCTGCTAAAGAGAGACATTGCATGCATGCATGCATGCATGGTTCCGAAGCTCACAAGGCAGGCGGAAGGTGTCTCTCTCTTCTTACTGGCCAATCAATGACGAAAAGAACGAACGGGATGCTTCAAAGCTTGCTTGCTTGCTTGCTCCACGAACCCCCCTCACTAAACCTTCAAAAGCTCCCGCGCTTCTTTCAAAAGTAAACATGGGCTAGAACGATCCGAGCAGAACAGGAGTGGTGCCGTGAGTGCGAATCATTCAGATGGTCCTGAACCTTGATTGCGATTTCCAGATGCTATTTCAGAGCGCCCATCTCCCCGTGCAGATGAGAAGTTCTTTCTCGTCACCGAAGCAAGCTCGGTGTGTTTTCGTCACCGATGCCAGCTCGGAGTGTTCTCGTCACCGATGCCAGCTCGGAGTGTTCTCGTCACCGATGCCAGCTCGGAGGGTATATGATTCCAGAAATATGTTCTGGTGCTGGTACTCGATACGATCTTCGTGGCCTTGATCAAATCATAGGTGACCACGAAATTGGCGTTCAATCTCAACGTGGTACCACTCATCCAAACACAATCGTACACTTTCACATGTAAAACCCCATATCCCGGCTCAGCACAGGGGATCGCTCACGCAACGTCCACGACACCGCCGCTGCATCCGGTAACAACTCGACGGGGAGGTATCAAAGATCCAGGAACAACACAGAAGCCAATATCCCCACTTCAGTTCAGCGACAATTCCTCAAATCTGAGTGCCCCCCCCACCAAGTCCAGCTCCAGCTTCAGCGCCGGCGACGCCTCCAACTCCAACACCGCCACGACCCCTCCCAAATCCAACACCGCCTCGGCCCCTGCCTAGTCCCCTTCCACCACCACGTCCACCCCTCTCAGCGTTCAGCCCAGCAGGCGGCGGGACACTCGCGTAACTCTGCGGCCTGAAGTTAGGGTTATGCTTCATAACACCCGCGCTCGGGTCGCTGTTATCCACTATCGTGAACCCCTTCCTGTTCGGTGCAGCGCCGGGCAATTGGCCGATTATCGCTGCTGCCGCACTGCCGCGCACTCTGCCCCGGGTGGGAGGCAGGTTCTGGTTTGGGTATGGTAGAGGAGAGGATGAGTGTGCGAGACCGCCGCGCTGTGAGATGCCGTTGGCGCCTGCTCGAGGGGCAAAGGTGTTGGCACCTGCTCGAGGAGTGAAGGTGTCTGAGCCTCCCCCACCGCGGACGCTGTTCCCGTTCGTTGCGCTATCCTGACTTGTTCCGTTGCGGAAGGGCAGGTTCTGGACGTGACCGTTCTGCTGCGTGCCGTAGCCAAGCCCACCGCCGCGCATCTGTGCCTGAGGCGCGCCTCCACTATGTTGGCTTGAGACTGCATTCCGCCAAGATCCTGCCGCGAGGTGCGGAGGAGCCTTCGCCTCGAAGAGCTGACCTCGGCCACCCGGGCCTGTTGGTGCGCCGTAGCCATTGGCGTAGTATCCCTGCGGTTGTTGAGTTGTTCTCCTGGCAGCCGAGGCCCGAGTGTCGGCCACCACTTGTCTGTCTGTTAGGTTCAGAACTGTCGATGTCGGAACGGTGGCTCCTCTGAATGGAGAACATCTGCCATCCAGGGTAGTACCACTCATGAATGTCGCGTCCATAACTACGTCGAGCAATGTGGTTCTTGCTGTTCTGGTCATGCCGACGACTGTTCCCGCCAGTCCGAGCGGGACTTTTCCAGAGTCCTGTACGTATACCAGACGATCACCTGGAACAAATTTCTGTCCTCCAAGACGATGTTCAGCGTCCGCGGGCTTGAGTAGAGCATGCCGGGGCACGGCTTTCATTTTCTGATTCTTGATCGGGGCGGTACTGGCAACAATACGATCTGCTGCTGCTTCGATTGCCATGACAGTGTCAGAGTCTAGCTGTTCTGCATCCAACGGGACCTTGGCAAAGCTCTTGCTCTCAACCTCTTTCAGCCAGCGCCCAATCTCCTTCATCTTCTCGCCTGCGATCTCTTTCGGATAAAAGTCCGTGTCCTGGAACATGTCGCCCTGAGGATTTCTCTGTAAGCCTGCAATAAATTCTGGGAATTTGACCATGTACTGTGTCAAAAGCTCGATAGCCTTCTGGCTGAACTCCCACCCACTGGCACGTTTTCGTGAGTAACCCAGTACTTTCAATTTTTTCGCCTCGAACTTGAGGTTTAGACCCAAATTCAGCCGTAGTCCGCTTGACATAACAGAGAAAGCCGAAGTGATTTTACTCAAAGCCAGACCATTCATGTTCAGCATCCTCGCAACTGCGAAAGATGGAGTATATGGGGTCGTGCGCTCCGCGTTCAGCGCAACGACACGAGCCCAGTTGTCGTCCCGTCCTTTGGCTGTACCAATCCAGATGTCAAGCTTGCCGTCGGAATGATCGTATACCTCCAGAGGCCGCCCATATGCAATCTCTCCGAGGAAAAAGCATCTTGTGCCGGGCGGAAATTCCTCCTCGATGGGTAGTGCAGACTTCTCGATGAATCTTTGGTCTTCGCTGATGACTTCGTCAACGACGGTCTGAGCAGCATAGTCGGTTTCCATTCCAGGTATCGTGCCGTATTCTTTTACCGTGGCACCGAGGTTGGTTTTTTGCAAGCCTTTGAGCATTTCCACATGTATCAAGGACTCCACCGTTCCGATTACCATGCCCAATCTCTTGCTATACACAGCCTCAATCCTTTCCGCCTTCTTGTGCCACTCTTTGATGTCTTCTTGGTTATGCTGGATGGCCTCGATTTGTCCATCTGGATGTGCTGGCAGCACATAATCGAAGAGCTCGTCTGACACCTTGGTAATCTTTGCCTCCTGCAGAAAAGGGTAACCGACATGGACAACGTTGCCAAGCTTGCTTTTCGCCTTCTCGACCTTTGCCTGGTCCTCGAGATCTAACAGCGTAACGATCATGCTCTGATTCCGACTGTCCTGCTGGAAGACGTTCACTCCGTGATATGCCAGAGCACCACTAAAAGGCAAGGTTTTCAAGCTAGGGAATCCAGCCAGAGCTGCGGATCCAACCTTTACGCCTTCAACAAGTCCAATGTGCACATCCAAACCGTCCATAGTCGGCAGCTCGAAGATGTTCTCTACACAATGACAGCCTTGTATATCAGCAAAGACACCGGGCCATGACGAAGGATAGGTGAAGTTCGTGTCCGCGGAATAAGTAAATTTTAGTGATACACCAAATTCGTTCCGCTGCCGTTCACGGTCTGTGAGCAGATGTTCCTTTGTCTTCATCGCGGCCAAAAGACGATCTTCTTGGATGAAGGGAATCTTGACAACTGCTTCCCATTCCATCTTCTTCCCATTCATGTCGAGTTCGAAATCCCGCGGGTAGAAGTCAATGATCGGAGAATCTTTATTGGTCATCAGATCGTGAAACGCTTCTGGAACAATGCTTTTGCTTCGGTCGGGCAAGACGCCCATCAACTGCTCATAAGGATGAAACGGCTGACCAAGGCGGAAGTTCATGTCCGCACCTAATCCCTTCCTGACATCCGATATCATGGGTGAGTAGTGATACTGGAAGTACCACGGCCAGGACACGATCCCTCGGTAGTAGTAGAACAACACCCATTGAAGACCTTGGACATAGTTTTCAGTCAATTTGCGCACCTCTTCCTCATTGTCCAGACCCCAGTCCAGCTTGCTCCGGTAATACTTGTCTTTCCACTGATAAAACTTCTCTTGGTACTTTCTGTCCATCTCCTCACGGGCATGTTCCGGCGAAACGTCGACAATCTTTGCGGTCTCGTAACGTTTGATGACACGAAAGATAGCATTCTGGGCTTCCTCGTCCTGATCCTCTTCATCCTGACCGTCTGCTTCTGGGGCCGGGTAGAAGGAGAGTTGCATGTGCCGCTGGCCCTCGGTATTCTCGACGGTGTTCCACTGCACATGTAGACTTTCCGACAAGGCCTTTATGAACTCGCGATCTCGGGCCGGGAGTGTAGAGGGTAGATCGAGAGGAAGCTTATCCGCTGTATGACCGCTTCTATTGATCCATTTTTTGATTTTTTGGAACAGCTCTTGTTGTTGCGACGACATCACCACCTTGCCTTTCTTATTGTCATGGGCCGCCTCGCTGGTTTCCATCTTTTGCTTGCTCCGCATCCAGCTAGCATCAGAGTTCTCCGCCTCGAAGAATCGGAATTCAACTTTTGAAAGCTCATCCAAAAGCACCCCCAAACGTTCTAGATTGATGTAGCCAGCCTCATTGATATATCCTTCCATTCTCGGCAGTACAGTTTTGTAAGTTTCAAACATGAGCGACAACGCACCCTCATTGATGTGCAAATGTGGAAGATTCGGTAGGAAGTCGTTGCCAACGAAGAACGCCATCAGTATGAAGTCATCAATCACACGTTCCATGTCAAAAGAAAAGCTCAGAGCACCAGGCTCTTTCATTTGTTGAAATTCCAGCTCCAGATACTCCCGTACCACGCACAAATGCATGAGATAAAAATTCTGGTGCTCCAACTCCTTGCTCTTTTTCTGACTTTGCCTCCCAAAAGTGACTTCCTCTCGCAATAAACAAAAATGTGGGTCGTGACTCAGCAGGCCAAGCATGATAAGGTCGGCGTCGAGTCCGTAGATGCAATGTCGAACATTAGGATCATACTCGGTCTGTGATTTTGCCTGCCGTATGTATTCCATGATCTTGTGCTCTCCCTCTCCGGGCACCTCATGACCGGACAGTACGACTTCCACGTTCTGCCAGTCTGCGTCCTCGGTGACCTTTTTGTTCACAAAGTACTTGAGCTGTTGAGTAAGTCGAGCCATGAATTCGGTTCCTGGCGTGATGCAATTGCTGTCGAAGGCAGCCTCCTTCGGAAGCTCGAGCCCCTCTTTAATAGCCTTTTCTCTCGCATTTTCGGCATCCAATGCCGTCCTGAATCTTCGTGCACGTTGCTGGTTCATCTTCGCGCGAGGCGCGACTCCGTCGACGGCCATGAAGAAGAGCTTCTGTGGTTTGATCTTGCCAAAGAGATGCTCGATGTAGTTGAAAATTGCAATGAACATCTTGTCCTCCGTCATTCGAAATGTGGGCGAGTCCGAGTCACTATGTGTGCAGTTGTGAATGATGCCGTTCATGTCTAACTGTGACGACTTAGTACGAGCAAGGAACTCCATGGCACGCCTGATAAGCTTACATAGAGACAATCGAACTCGGGTATTCTGTTCTCCGCGATCAATTGTGAGATGGCAGGATACCGCTCGCTCATCCAACGAAAGAACTTTGGAACACCTAGGGTGGCGGGTTAGCTAAATGCAGGCGACGTTGGTCTCCCGAGATGGACTCACCCATTTTTGCTGCGTGGTGACTGTAGAGCTCTTCGCGCGGCGGCTAGGAGGGGTAAATGGTAGCAAGAGAGAAGTGTAGAACGGAGCGCAAAAGGGGTATAAGGGGTGGGATGATAGATGGTGGATGTATGCTCGCGACGTCGAGGACATGTGGGGAAACGATGGCAACGATGAACAATGATGTGTGTCGACTGTCGACAGATCACAGACCCTGAGGAGTTAGCCATAGAGGGAAGCATATGATCCCAGAAGCTATCTACCAATTCGAGCTTAGTACCGCCCCCCAATTTATCGCGTACCGGCGCGTCTCCATTCACTTTCACGAGGCCGTGTTAAAAAGTGCTGGAATAGCTTCCAAAACTAGACACTTTATATTTCCGTCACTCTTCCTTCGGCGGCACTAGACCTTTATAAGTCAACTTACGATACTGCTCGAAGTTGTGACAAGGACCATTTCGCGCCTGCCGTGTGTTCAGCAGCCGAAAGAGGCCGATCAACCACGTCTCTCGCGCCTGCCAGTTGACATGGACGACGACGTAATGAGCGGTAAGCATCATCTCAGGCTCTTCTCTGTGCTCGCGTTCTGCATTTGTCGGAAACACCGCCTCTGTAGCATAGAATAGAGAGCGGCTCTGTCGCCTCATCTGCAGCTATGCCAGGAAGAGAGATATTATCACGAGAGCACTTGGACCTCACAGATGACCCCTATGATCGTAACGTCAACGAGGTCTATCGAGACAGCGATCGCCAAAAGGCTTCGGAGGCTCCCCGTCGCCAACTCGATGTACGCAGCTCAAGTACCTCGGCAGGCTCCGCCATGCCACGAGAGGTCGGGAACGCATATGTAGTTGCGGTGTCGCCAGAGCATGCTTCACGCATGCCGGCAGCTCTCACCTCGGCAGAAGCGGTCTCATCTAGCGGTGTACCTAGAGCTACCTCGGAAGAAAACTCTAGAGACGTTGAAGTGCAACCGCAGCCTGGAGGAGAAATCATGAATCTTGGGGACGTGCCATATGAAACGCTGCGCTGGTTTTTCAAGAGTCGTCTAGGCAAGTTTAGACTAATGCCGCCGCTACGCACAAGTTTGCAACTGCCATCTGATACCACCGGATGTTAACAACCCTGCCGACGAGCACCATGAAAGATTGATTCATCTGTGATGAATTGTATCTCCGTCTGCTCAGATTCGCTAATCAATCTCGTTATAGTTGACACCGGGGCGGAGGCGAATGAGGAGACAATCATGCAAAACAAGGTTATCAACGAAGAGTACAAGATCTGGAAGAAGAATGCGCCATACCTCTACGATACAATGTTCAGGTATGGCTACGAATATGCAAGACCTGTTTTCCTCTAAGACTCGTTCTCAGCAAAGCTCTGGATTGGCCCACTCTTACTACTCAGTGGTTTCGCGACGTGCAAGAGTAAGAGACTCCCCAAAGCCCTTGTATGCTCTCACTCACAAAATCTAGTCTTCCTAACGAGAGAGTCCATCGCCTCCTGATAGGGACACATACCTCTGATGAAACCGCAAACTACCTTGAGATCGCTCACTTCAGCTTGCCGGTGCTATCGACAGATGCTGAGGACTACGATCAGGAGAGGGAGGAGATCGGAAGTGGATATAATCCGTCGAACAAGCAGCACCTTGCGCCGAGATTCACAGTGGTACAAAAGATCGATCATGAAGGGGAAGTCAACAGAGCGAGGTACATGCCGCAGAGACAAGATCTGATAGCTACAATGGGCGTCAAGGGTAGAGTCAACATCTTCGACCGAACCAAGCACTCAAGTATGCCGACAGGCAAGGTGAATCCTCAGATCGAATTGATTGGTCACACAAAGGAAGGATACGGGCTTGACTGGCACCAGAGAAAGGAGGGCTATCTTGTAACAGGAAGCGAAGATAACACAGTGAAGCTCTGGTAAGTCGATATTTCGAGAGGCATACCACTGGACCATGGACTGACGCCCATCAGGAACATCTCCAAGGACTTCGGATCGGACGGCAAAAAGGTCAAACCCGAGCGAACATTCAACCACCACTCGGCTGTGGTCAACGATGTCAAGTTTCACCCGCAGATCGAGAAGGCGATTGCAACAGTCTCAGACGACATGACGTTGCAAATAGTCGATACGCTCGAGGACAGTACAGGAAGAGCGGCAATGAAGGCCGACAATGCCCATAACGATGCCATCAACAGCGTTGCATGGAACTCGGGAGCTGAGTTCATCCTGGCGACAGGTTCTGCAGATCACTCCGTTGGGATCTGGGATTTGCGAAATCTGAACGTGAAGCTACATTCCTGCGAGAGTCACCGCGACGCAGTGAGCCAAGTTGAATGGCATCCATTCGAGAAGTCCATCGTTACAAGCAGCAGCTACGACCGAAGAATCAATTTTTGGGATCTCAATAATTGCGGCAAGGAACAGCTGCCTGAAGACGCCGAGGACGGACCTCCCGAGCTGTAGGTCTGGCTAGCACCGTATCAACGCAATTACTGACTCTCTTCAGACTATTCATGCACGGTGGCCACACGAACCGAATCTCCGACTTCAGTTTCAACATGAACGAACCCTGGCTCATGTGCAGCGCTGCGGAGGATAACCTGATCCAGATCTGGAAGGCGGCCAAAGCTTGTATCGGCAAAGACACGTCTTCTATCCCCTTACAAGAGGTGGAGCATCGTTAATGGGTGGGCATGAGCACGATCAAGGACTGCCAGTAGTTCGGCTGGCGTTGCGTAGAATGACCGGCTCCAAACGTCGCTGGACCACCCAAGACCATCAAATGCTGGCCAGGGGTGTCCGGGAATGGTTGGATTTCGTGGGTTCGATTGGGATTGCACAAGCTCAGAGGTCAGGGACTGCGATGGCAAAGGCGTTGTGGGTTTAGTTTACCCACGCTTCAGCGGGCGTTGCAAAGTGGCGTCTATTGTGTTCTGATATTTCTTCGTTGTCCAAGACAGCTCTTGTGAGCATAGTCCAGTCTATTGCAATCCATGACAATGGACGTCAACAGCCCCTCTCCACACAATCTACCCCGCGAAAATACCCCGCTCGGCTTTGACTTGTCCCGAGACTGTCCCCTGGCCGGTGTCTCCGCACTTCCAGTCTGCTTCTCATCCGAGAACACCTCGAGAAGTCGTTATACCTTACATCGGCGCTCATCTTCTTCCATATCTGCAGGAAACTTGACATCTTAAGGTTGACTCGAACTCGGTTGATGAGAAATCAGCAAGAGCTGCCAATCCAAGGATTTGAAACCATGACTCAACATGATGAGTTCCCCATGCCGAGGAAGCTGTGGGAGCACCCCGACCCGCAAAGCACGAACATGGCGAGGTTTATGCGAAGTGTGAACGAAAAGAGGGGTATGAAGATGAAGGTCCGTCATCCCCAGATCTCCAAGTCGAGACAGGCAGAAGCCTTCTACAGGGCTAGCATTATTGGAGACGTGCGGCTTGGTTTGCGTTCTTCGAGATGTGCGGCTTGGTTTGCGGTCTTCGGCTGTGCTTGTAGAATGTGCAACTGAGACGAAAGGTTTCTTGTTATGAAGGCATGGGCTGACGAGTCGGTATCGGGATTAGACGTTCCAGGACTTGTACGATTGGAGTGTCGGGAGCAAGCGCGAAGAGTTCTGGGCGGACTTCTTCGCACTTGCGCCTATAGTTCGTGAAGGGGACTATACAGAGGTGAGTCAATCTCGTCTGTGATCCGTGACGCTGTTGGTAAGTGCTGGAAAACAATAAGACCTTTCGTTGACATTTGACCTACGCGAAGACACGAGGCTTCCCTTGGTGCTTTGTCGGAACAACAATTATGAGAGTGTCTAAAGGAGCTCCAGCATGAACTTCATTATATGTCCGACAGCATCATGATCAGAAAGACCCAGCACGATTAAAAAGACTCAGCATGATCAAAAAGACTCAGTCATCCGTGCCTCTGACCACAGTCTAGGTCATGGAGAAGAACGTCCGCATGGACCACATACCCCGCTGGTTCCGCGGCATCCGCCTCAACTACGCCGAGAACGTCCTCTACAGCCCTACCCCCTCCTCCCCCTCAACCGCCAGCACTGTCGGCAAAGAAGATTCCAAGATAGCCTGCACCGAGGTCCGCGAAGGCTGCACCGCCATTCGCGACGTCACCTGGGGTCAACTCCGCGCGAAAGTAGCCCTGCTCGCCAGCGCCATGAAAGCACATGGCGTCGTCAAGGGTGACCGTGTCGCTGTCGTGGCTAGCAATTCCGTGGACACACTGGCGGTGTTCTTGGCTGTGACGAGTCTAGGTGGTTTGTTTAGCTCGAGCAGCACGGACATGGGTACGAAGGGGGTGTTGGATAGGTTGTTGCAGATTAGACCGAGGTGGCTTTTCATGGACGATGCGGCGTTGTATAACGGGAAGGAAGTGGATCTGAGGGTCAAGATGGCAGAGATTGTAGAGGGGATGGATAAGGTGGTCGGATTCGAGGGTGTGGTTAGTATGCCGAGGTGGGAGAAGCCATTGGATGTGTCGAAGGTGCCTCGAAGTCAGACGTTGGTGGAGTATCTGGAGGATGCTACTACGGACAAGTTGCAATTCGAGCGAGTCGAGTTCGCGGATCCGTTTCTGGTGGTCTACTCCAGTGGGGTGAATTGATTTGCTCCGAAATTGCCGGGTTCGGTGCTGACCTACGATTAGACAACTGGACAGCCGAAGTGTATCGTGCATTCGGTTGGCGGCGTTTTGATTTCGGCAACTAAAGAAGGTCATCTCCACAGAGATATGGGTCCTAGCTCTACGGTGTTACAGTATACTACGGTAATTGTCGATGACAGATCGGAAGCCGAAAGCAAGTGCTAATGCTCCACTGCTACTTGCAGACAGGATGGATCATGTATTTAACCTGCGTCTCCTCCATGCTCCACGGCGCCCATAGCGTCCTCTACGACGGCTCCCCTTTCCTTCCCAAACCAGAGACCTTCGTCCACCTGATCGGTGATCAAAGGTCCGCCTGCCATCTCTGCACCCGTTACTTCCCCTTTCGACACCTCCACTAACGAAGAAATCCAGGGTAACCCACCTCGGCGTCTCACCCCGCTGGATGCAAACCCTCCTCGCCGCCTCCATCGTCCCCCGCACCCTCACGGACCTCTCCTCCCTTGTCACCGTCACCAGCACGGGCATGGTCCTCTCCGACGCCCTCTTCGCCTGGTTTTACGACGTCGCCTTTCCACCCTCCGTCCACCTCGCAAACATAAGCGGCGGCACCGACCTCGCCGGCTGCTTCGGCCTCGAGAACCCCCTGACCCCCGTCTACGTCGGCGGATGCCAGGGCCCCTGCCTCGGCACGCCCGTCAAGGTTTACGACTCCACCATCGAAGGGGGACCCGGCGTCAAGGGGGTGGAGGTGCAGAAGGGCGTGCCGGGGGAGCTAGTGGCGGACGCCGCGTTCCCGAACATGCCGGTCATGTTCTGGGGCGACGCGGACGGGAGGAGGTATTTCGACGCATTTTTTGCGAAGTATGATGATTGCTGGGTGCACGGGGACTTTGTGCAGCTGCATCCGAAGACGGGACAGCTCCTGTTTTTGGGGAGGGCGGACGGGGTGCTGAATCCGTCCGGCGTGCGCTTCGGAAGCGCCGAGATTTAGTAAGTCGTGCTCACATTCTACGCTCTATGCATCTTGTCAGGTCGTCAAAACTGGAGCTAAGACCCCCCGCAGCAGCATCATCGAAGCCAACTTCGCCAAGGAAGTAATCGACAGCATAGTCGTAGGCCAACGGTACGTCCCTACCCTCCTCTCACATCACACATCCTCCACTCCACATCACACTAACCCTACCTTCGCACACAGCCGCCCCCAAGACCCGGACGAATCCGTCCTCCTCTTCCTCCTCCTCCACCCCAGCTCCTCCCCACTCACCCCCTCCCTCACCGCACGCATCAAGGACGCAATCGCGACCTCATGCAGCAAACGCCACGTGCCCCGCTACATCTTCGAGACGCCAGAGATCCCCACGACCGTCAACCTCAAGAAGGTCGAGCTACCAGTCAAGCACATTGTGAGCGGCCGGGTCGTCAAGCCGAGCGGGACGCTGCTGAATCCGGAGAGCCTGGAGTTTTACTATCGGTTTGCCAAGGTTGAGGAGGTTGTTGCGGGTGGGGAGGCGGGCAGGAGTAAGTTGTAGTGGAGGAGTGATGGTGGATCTGACCATTCGCGCATAGGGCTGGTTTGTAGAGATAGAGATATGGTGAATGAGTAGGAAACAGATGACTGCTGTCTGGAAATACATAAAACCATCCAATACTCGGATTCGTGACGAGTGCATCATCCGAGCAAAGTAAAGCTGATAAAGAGGCAATGCAATGCAAGGAGGTCTTATATCTGTGCAGACAAACAACGGCAATTCCCTCAACTTGAGATCACCAATCCTCCTTTGAGCTATACCTCAACTCCTTGCCATGCCAGTGGACGTTACGACTTCCCTCGACGATTTGTCAGAAGAGCCTTGCACAATATGCGGACCAAACCACACGGCGTTCTTCCCCGCAGTACACAGCTCGGAGCTAAGTCCTGCTATTTCTCTGAAACAGCCGGGTCCTCCGCTTCATCTTGAAAGACATGGACTCGAAACTGATGCAGCTCATGTACCTGCACCATATCGCAGCCGAGACCGCGTTCTCCTTTTGTGGCACCACTCCGCTCATCATTGCACTTGAGACACAATCTCCTGGGCCCGTCCCAAACTCTCCACCATCTGCAGGCATTCTTTCCTCCGGCGCACCGTGTAATCGCTCTCCTTGAGCAGTTCATCAAACTCACTCGACCGGTACATCTGTTCGAGCAGTTCCCGTTGCATCTCATCCTTTGAAAATCTGAAGACTCGGATCAGCAAGATTGCCATCTGGAGTCAAGTTTAAAGACCACGCACTGTACAAGGTTGAGCATGATAGCTTTCGGCACCATATCAATCATCGTTCGCCGCACGATATTGTAGTATGAAGTAATGAGAAGCTCTGGACAATGGAATCAGCGTCCGACCCATGACCTTTCGCCCTGGCATGCCACTTACTGATGACCTCAACCTCTTGCGACTCCTTATCACTCAGCGTGCCGCTAGCCTTCAGTGTCGGCGGCGGTGCCTCCATTGCTGCCAACTTCTTCTTGTTTTTGGTCGCAAAGAAGCTGCCGAAAAAACCACCGCTGCCATCGCCCGAAGCCTCTAGCGAAGGACTGCTCGAGCGTGGCGGTACTGCAGTGGGGGGCAACGGCTTGCCTGTTTTCGGATCCACTTGCACTGGTCGTGTTGCAGCGTGGCGCTCGTTCACGATTGCCATTGCCTGTCGGTCATCATCAGCCTGGTGTTTTCCATGCGGCAGGATTTGAGACTCACGCGGTGACCATTGAGAAAGTCGGGATGACCAGTATTGACATAGCATGCCTCCATAGCCACAAGGTCTCTCACCAATTTGTTCGTTGGATCCATGACCTTTTTGAAGAAGTTTACAACAACCGTGTAGAGCTTCTCCTTCAGACCTGGGTATCTTCGAAATAGAGGCTTGTTAAGGAGCTGCCCAAGAATCCGAACAAGCTCATCGTACACCAGCGATACGCATTTCAAGCTCGGTTCCTCTAGTCTTCTGATCTGTTGCTTCACTATCAGTTCGAAAGCTGTGGTGCCAACAAATAGCGCCGGAGATGATCCCGAGGAGTTGTAGAGGATTGTCCGAATGTCAATGTCCTTGACCACGTCGAAAGGATCAACGGCTTTGACACCATTGGAGTAGAGTTCGTGAAAGACGAAACTGATTCTGGCACCGCCCGAGAGTTCCATGCTTGAAAGCTCCTGGTTGTTGCCGTCGAGAACTGTGCGGTATTCATTGCAGAACTCGGTTATGATGTTCAGGATGATGTTCGAGCTGTTCCCAAGAATGGAGTCGCCGAGTGTGCCAAGCTCCTGGGTATATTTCTGAAGAGAAGAGGATATGCGGGCTTTTATATCGGGAAGGGTTTGCTTGATGTGCATCATGAGGATCTATCCATATTCCGTCAGCATGCGAACCACTTATCACACTTTGCAACATACCAGATTCAGCTTTCGTGCCAGGTAGGGTGTACCGCAATATGTCGCCTTATTCCTGTAAGCTTTGTGATTCTCAAAATAACTCCTTTCGGCCTCAAGCGCAAACTGGATTGGCTTCTTGTTCTCGATGTCCCGTTGGCCTCTGTTGACAACCGGTACGTAGCCTAGCCGTAGGGGAATGATGCGGCCAGCCAGGATGTCCACCACGTCCGTGCCTTCATCCATCAAATCCACTTTCGTCAAGACACCAATGGTCCTCTGACCTTCGGGGTCCACCTCTCTCGCAAGCTTCAGCCCGTCCGAGTTCGCCAAATCGGTGTTCGCAGCAGTGACCGCTAATATGATCGCATTCGGCTTCGAGATCTGCTTCAGGACCATATCCCTGATCTGCTTCTCGATATCCCGCGGTTGATCTCCCACCGGTACCTTTGTCAAGCCAGGTAAGTCTACCAAGGTGAGAGTAAGGACGTTAGGGGAGTAGATGCGCAGATTGATGGGAGCAGGTGAAATGCCACCGTTCTTGCCGGTCTTGGACTCCGTCTCCTTCACGATCTCTTCCCGTATCTTGTTGAAGTCGTAGAACTTCTGGCCGGGTATGTGCAGGAACTCACCCCATTCCCCTGAGTTGGATTCCTTGTCGCTGGTGGAGGGAACATCGTCAAGCAGGCCGTTGGACTGGTTGTTTGTGGGTGCCGCACGATTGATGAGTTGTAGGATGAGAGGTCTTCTTGTGACGATACCGGTACCTCGAGGTAGGCTGCAGGACCGCGCAATTAGCAATTGTCTAGATGTCCTGCTCTCCTGAACTGGTTGATCCATACAAGTCACGTCCGACAATGTTCTCCAACACAGAGCTCTTCCCGCTTGACTGGGAGCCAACGACAGCTATCTGGGGTAAATCTATAGGGTTTTGTACCTGCAAGAGACCGTGATCAGCTACTGTTCTGCTTTCATAGTGGTCAGGAAGGTCAACATACCCCCACTGTGGTAAAGACATCTTGAAGCTTATTTACGAGAGTGATCAGACCGGGATCATTCACGTTTATACTAGTGCCTTGTCAGTTGTGCATCCCTCGCTCTAAGGCATGTCGAGAAGCATACGCAGGTGTTGCGGTGGTTGCCATTGCTGGCGAGAACTCTTGCGATGTTCTTGGCTCCAGTGCTATGGTTTGCCCGAGGTAGGTATGCAAACTTGTAACCGCGTGAAATTGGCAACCTTGGGAGGTACGAAGTATTCGTGGCGGAGCTGGTTGGAAAGAATGAAGAGACTGGGTGCGCGTCGCAGCTGCTTCTCCTGACTGCTTCAAGGCCACTTCATATCCGTTCCAAAAGCAACGTCAAAAACCATCTGGTCTTGCGATCAGGGTCCAGCATGTGCTCTGACGTACGACACGTGACCTTGGCCATGCATAACTCCTCCTTTACAAGTCCACGTAGGTATTCGTATTCTTTTATCATCTACATAGACGGCTTGATATAATGAAGTCGTCGTCCGAGAGGAGGACACCAAGACATGACACTTCGACTCGCCAGCCTACCGCGTCTATTCCTCCGACACCGATGCGAATTTGTCAGTCATTCTATGCAAGAGGTCCTCATACTGTACTCATGATTAGCATCCGCTTTACGACTAGCACGCGACAGCTCCTTACCTTTTTCGTGACCTTCTCCTCGCCATCGCTGGGAAGCTCAAACTTCATATCTCTCAACGCCTTCTGAAGATCCGCAGTCGCTTCCCTCACCTTTGCCCAGCTTTGGCCCTGCGAGATTGCCTTCTGTGCCTCATCGTGGAAGGTCATCATGTTCTTCATCATCCAGAACGTTTTCCATAGCGGGCAGAACTGGTCATAGTCACTGTAACCATTCTGTTGCAGGAAGTCCTCCTTCAACAAGGTCGCAATGTCCAGAGTGATCTTGTCACCATCACCAAGCGCAGACTTGCCTACTAATTGCACGACCTGGTCAAGCTCCTCTGAAGTGGAGAGCAGCTCCTTGATGCGGTCGCGGTACTTGGGGAATTCCGGGTTGTTCTCCTCGTAATACTTGGCGAGCGATGTGGTGTACTTGCTGTAACTTTGAGATGTGTTGATTGAGGGAAAGTGCTTCCTCTGTGCTAGTTTCTTGTCCAGGCCCCAGAAAACTTGCACAATACCGAGCGTACTGCTGGTGACGGGATCCGAAAAGTCACCACCTGGCGGACTCACTGCGCCAACGATACTGACACTCCCGGTACGATCAGGGCTGCCGAGACAGGTGACACGTCCAGCGCGCTCGTAAAAGGACGCTAACTTGGCACCAAGATAAGCCGGAAAACCTTGATCTGCGGGCATCTCTCCGAGACGACCAGAGATCTCACGCAACGCCTCGGCCCAACGCGACGAGGAATCTGCCATCATGGCAACAGCTTTGCCTTGGTCACGGAAGTACTCGGCCACAGTGATTCCAGTGTAGATAGAAGCTTCACGAGCAGCGACAGGCATGTTAGACGTATTGGCGATGAGCGAGGTACGCTTCATAATAGGCTCTTTCCGGCCGTCAATATTGATTGTGAGCTGTGAAGCGAGTTAGCTCCGCCATGGGCTCTGCCCGTCCAGGTTGAACGATGTACCTCGGGAAAATCCATCAACACTTCAGCCATCTCATTTCCTCTCTCGCCACATCCAACATAGACAATAATATCACTGTTGGAGAACTTCGACACACTCTGGCTGATGACAGTCTTGCCACAACCGAAAGCACCTGGAATGCAGACTGTGCCACCTTGAACACTGGGAAATAGGGCATCCAATACACGCTGTCCGACAATGAAAGGCTCGTCGGAGGACAGCTTATCAGCAGTAGGACGAGGAACCCGCACGGGCCAGTTGTGCATCATGGTGTAGTTGGTGGTTTTCCCGTTGAACTCCACTTCGAGCATCTTCTCGTCCACCGTGTAACTCCCTTCCTCGGCGATCCACTTGATCGTACCACGGGCTCTCGGAGGCAGCAAGATCTTGTGGTCACTCAACAACGAGTTCTCATAAACGCTACCGAAAACGTCGCCACCTGTGATGTGATCCCCCACCTTCTTGTCGGCACGCTTGAAATCCCACTTCTTTTCCCGGTTCAGAGATGGCACGTCGATACCGCGGGGAATGTAAATGCTATTGGATCTGTCGAAGATGGCTTTCAGTGGACGTTGGATACCATCATAGATAGTTTCCATGAGACCTGGTCCAAGTTCGACGGAGAGAGGCTTCTGCGTTCTTTGTACTGGGTCGCCAACAGTGACACCAGCTGACGAAGTCGATCAGTACATGAAGGAGATCTTGTGTCGATCCTGAAGGGTCCGCCTACCGGTCTCTTCGTATACTTGAATGGTACATTTATCTGCGTCTATCCGAATGACCTCTCCGACAAGCTTATCATGGCCCACGCGGACCTAATATGGACCGGGTTGGCGTTTGCCAAAGACAGAGGGTGTGACACCACATACCAACTCGTACATAGCACATCCTATCATGTTCTCGGCCACGATAACAGGGCTGGATTCAGTCAGCTCTGTGATGGGTTTCTTTAAAACAAGCATACCCAGAGACAGAGTAGACGGAGCCTTCATTGGACCTTTGTTAGCAGTGCAGTGGTTGGTAGCGGTAGATAGGTTGTACCATAGACATTCTCTCCGTTTATCTGCTGCTTGCGATCCTGTGAGGCATATGTCAGTGACTGTAGCAGAGTCGTAGCAGCCACTGGAGACTTACGATCGGCATTGTATCGGTTTGCGAAGCGTCGCACGCTTGCTATGTGGTATGTGGTGAGAGGTGATGATGTATGCGGCGGATTATAGTCTGCACAAGACGAGCTCTTCCTGCCAATGAAGCAATTGAATGCGAATGGCGCAGTTGTTCCTTGGGGCGCTAACACAGACGAGACGATATTAGTTCTCGATGCCCAGGTTCCGAGACGTTTGCAGCTCGCGACTTTCGAAGGTCCCTTCTCAAAGATGTAACTTGCTGCTGGTACTACCTAGATGCGCGGAGCTTGGTATCGAAAAGTAGGGTGACGATAGCGGACCAACATTTCACAGTTTTGGGCCCTGTTTGACAACAGCGCAAATTCAGTCACGTATTTCCGATCCTGGCCACCAAAGTGCTGCACGTTCCACCACCAACTACGAACGAGTCCTTGGTGCACTTTGATATTACATATCTGAGGACTCGATGCACATCAAGAGCTCCGACGCCAGCGTATTCGGGCTCCCTATTGAGCACTCTCTGCGACATCCTTGTCCCCAGCAATTATCTCCCCACCACTAAGTCTCGCTTTCTTGGCCTCCCTCCCCTCACCTTCCTCACCAACTTTCCGTTTGCCCTCTCTAGCCTCCATCTCCCTAGCCCTTCGCGCTTCCCTTTCGACCCTCTCCTTTTCCTTCCGCAGCGCCTTGCTTTCGAATTCATGCCAATCGCCCTGGAGATCCTTCAACTCGAAGACTTGCCTGGGCCGTGGCTCTTCAGTCACAAAATATGGATGTTCCAATACATCTCCAGCAGAAGGGCGCTCTTTCGGGTCATATGCAAACATTGACTTGAGCAAGTCGAAAGCCGCTGGTGTGACACGATCTTGATACTTCTCGACGAACGTGCTAGCCTTGCGCTCGGTCGGTCGAAGTAGCTCAAACCAGGCCATGTCGACAATGCTCGGCCATTCGGCACGAGTCGGCGTTCCGAGTACATTGTAGATCTTGTCGAGCTGGTTGATCTCGCCTCCGTCTCCAGGGAAGATTGCATGTTTCGTGAAGATCTCGACAAGGACACATGCAGCACTCCAGATATCAACCGCAGGGCCATATTGCGTCTCTCCGAGTAGCAGTTCTGGAGAACGATACCAGATAGTAATGACCCGATTAGTGTAGTCGAGCTGGTGACGCTTCGCGAAGAAACGAGCAAGACCGAAATCGGCCAGCTTGAGCTGTCCAGTGTTGCTTATGAGGATATTGGCGGCTTTTATATCTCTATGAAGCACGCCACGACGATGCAGATAATCCAGACCCTCAAAGAGCTGTTTCGCAAGGTGTTTCTTGTGAGAGTCCTCCAACTTGAACGTTGGATGGTTGAGGAGGCCTGTCAAATCGTGCGAGAGGTATTCAAACACCATGTAGCAGTCATTTCTTTCAACCATGACCTCCTGTAATTTGACCACATTGTCGTGGTTCAAGGATTGCAGAAGTTTGACCTCACGGATGGCAGTAACGGGAAACTACAGGAGTCAGACCGTCGATCTCAGTATCTGGAACATAACAACTTACACCGTCTCGTTCGCCTTCCATCCTGATCTTCTTCAACGCTACCTTCTCCCCAGTATAAACGTGTATTGCCCTGAAGACCTTACCATATGTCCCAGATCCAACTACTGACTCGTTTCCTGGCTTTCGAAAGTATACAGAGTCCGATGCGGCAAGCTCCGGCGGCAAGGTCGGCCTTGGCTTGATTCTTTTCACAAGTCTTTTCTCCATTCGGCGAGGCTCTGGCTTTTCGAAGTCTCGCATACCACCACGCGGTCGTTTTTGATCCAACCGACTGTCATATCTTGAGGCGAATCGATTATCCATGCGGCGGTCGTCCCATACTTCGGCTCTTGGCCCACGACTGGGAGCTGTCGGTGCTATGGGAGTCGTGTCCTTGGTCCGGGCCATCTGAGAAAGGTCGGCGAGACCAGAGTTTGGACCTGCAAATGGCTTCGACTTCAATGCGAACTTTATCTTGTTGTCTGATTGCGTATCCTGGCTGGGGGGCGTAGGTTGAGCAGGTGGTGCCATGGTATTGTTGTCCTTCTCGTCTTTCGATGCATCATCCTCTGCTCGTAGATCTTTGGCAGGTCGAAAAGGGTCATCTTCATCCTCCACCGATCCGGTCTTCGATTCGCTCTTTGTGCCGCGGGTCTTTGGCGGTATTTGAATTCCACCTCTGCTGCCCGTTGCTGGGGTCCAGGACAAATTACTGTAATGGCCTCTTCGCGAGGGTGGGCCTGACGAAGAATGTGAAGATGGCGGACCTGTTTGACGCCGGTCTGGTGAATTATAGTAATTACCGCTACCGCCGCGATGGGGTTGATTCGGGTAGGGTGGGGAAAATGGCTGTTGGTACTGTGGAGATCCGCAATACGGCGGGTGAGGTAGAGGAGGTGCAGGAGGGTAGTATCCCGGATTCACTACTGGAGGATAACTGTTTTGGTGGTATGGCGACGGACCGGGCGGGTATCCATGCATGGGGGAGCTTTCATAATGCAGGGTCAGTGAAACCTGCGAGAGATCTGACAACAACCAGCAGCGAGCACGTACCCTTGATGGCTACCATACTGTGGAGGAGGCGGCCATGCGCCTCTCGGCCCGTACGGCGACTGCGCATGTGGAGACATCTGGTCTGGATAATATGGCGGTGAATGACCATAGCCCGGATCCATCGGCGGCCGGGAGCCTCTATAACCACCTCTTGCAGGCCCATGATAATAGCGATCGCCCATGTCTGTATCCTCGTCTACTCGTCTTGGCTTCTTTGTTTGTTTCTTGAGCCCTATACGGGCTGGTGATCGGGATGTCGACCGAGCTTGTCGGGTGGGCCTTCCGCGGCGATTTGATTGATCGCAGCCAGGGGGAGGAGGCGTCCTTCGGGCAGTGTTGTTGTGAGAGGTCGCAGATATAGATCGACGTCTTGAACGCGCGTCTATATTCTCTCCTCTTCTGGAACGCCGTTTGTTCAGTTCTCGCTTTGAGCGTGACGATGGGTTCGGCGATCGTGAAACTCGACGTCTCGATTTGTAACGGTCTTCAGTCTTGCGGGGTGACACAGCTCGTTGTGTGGAACGTCGACGAGGTCTCGGGGATGGCGTGCGTTTTCGGCGTCGTGATTCCGCCGGTCTGTAGCTTGAGGCGAGGGGAGAACGAGAGCGACCACGGCGGCCTGGTATGTAGCTATCTAGTGATCGACGACGAGGTGAGCGTCGACTGTTGCGTGCTGGAGGGCTAGGCGAATATTCTTCGCGGACTCTTGGCCTCGTAGGTGACCTTACTCGACTCCGACTGCGGTCCGCTCTTCGAGACTGTCGTGAAATACTCTCTACAACTCTGGACCTTGTCTCGGGAGAATAGTGCTGACGCTTCGCAACGGGGGGTGAGAGCGCTCGGTTGGTGTCCCTTTTCCGTGAAGGGCGATAAAGGTCGTCGTCACGAGGAGGAAGTGACCTGGAACGCGAACGTCTGCTATTTTGATTGCGGACTGAGCTTCTATCTCGAGAGCGAGAGCGTGCACGCCTACGAATTGATTCTTGGTGTTGTCTGTTGGAAATAGAGCCGTCGATCACACCTCTGTCTGTAAGTCGGCTGCTTCGATGCCCTGCCATAGAGGCAATCAAGCCATGAGGACGCAGTTGCTGTAGGAAAGTTTCAGAGTTTCAGCGATGCCGGGTTCATGGGGTCGCACAGACGATGACGCCGCTCTTTCACAAGCAGTGCCAAAACATCAGCAATCCAAGCGACGAGGTACCGAGATCGAGGCTTAGCGAAGCTTTCTTGCCAGACAAGTCAAGTGAGTGATCGCGCAGCTCCTCGCGTTGTATGCAGCAGTGAAGCGCTTTGGCGTGCAGGTCCCGCTTCACGCGCTAGAGCCGAAGGCGAAACTCACGATGCGCACCTGCACGGCTCCGAGTCCGCAAAGTCTGTCAGTCTCGCTTCATCATCCACAGAGCCTCTCTCAGCATCCTCTCGTGTTCAACTTTCCAGTCTCGTCACTGTGAACTTGTTCCTCTTCGCCCCATCAATGCATCAACCAGTCAAGCCTTGACAGCTGGTGGTGTGGAGCGGCCACGTCTGTTATGGCATGTCAGGCACATCAACGCTAGCAACTCAGTCACGCATCATATCTAGCTATGTAGTTCGCAGATCTCATGTAGCCAGCAACCTGATATACTCAGACTCCCGGGGAGCTTGGCCAGGTCATGTATCTTATCGAGAAGCTGAAGATAGTTGACCGCTAGACCTACATGCTTCAGCAACGAAGCACGGCTCGACCGTGACAATGATCTTAAAGATGCAGTAGCTTGACCCATGCGCCAATGGTGGATATTGATCGGGAACTATGCCTCAGCTTCGCCTCCAGCAAGTTGCGTGAGGATGGTGAGCGCGGCTTCGTGCCCGGCTCGGGAGTTGTTCAATGTCTGCCTTGCCATCAGAGCTATAAGAGTCGACCAGGTGTCCACAAGTAGCAGCAACCTCGCAGTTCTGATCGGCGGAATTAAGTCGCAGTTTTGTCGAGTTGCGACTTGGTGGCAGTTCGTACGGCGTCTTCCTTGTTCGACGCCCGCTCTGCTTAAATACATCTGCCAGTCTGTATTTGATAGAACATGAACGAGCCGCATGGACTCGGGCTGCACGAATATGTAGGAAGTTGAGGTACAGCTGTCACCATCGTTGCCAATTCAGTTCGTTACATATCCAGCTTCTAAACGAGTGGCCTGAACCTCGATCCAGTTGCAAGGCTCGCTTTAGATGTTAGCGTCGAGATACTCCGACATTACCTCCTTATACTGGACGAGCACCTCATTTGAGGCGCTGTAGAATCGGATGTCCATGGCGTCTGATATTCTTTGGAACGACGCGTCGGCCTCCACCGCGGAGAGTCCCGCGACATCGTTATCGAAACCGATGCGTGTATCAGCACAAGCGTCGGACTGATGCGCATGCTAGGTATGAAAGTGTTGTCCTGTGCCTCATGACAAAGTCAAGTTCGCCTTGTAACGCCCCTCCTTGTCCAGGTTTTTGGGTTTGCGATGGCGCTAACCGGAAGAAGCCGCCCCAGGTACTAACATTGCGAAATTTCCCCAGACATTAATGGACGTGAAGCCGTCACCGTTGATGATCCGAAACCTTTGATAGTCGCTTGCTCCGTGCAGCGGCATTAGGATCTTATCATCCCAGTGCGTCAACATTTACGTTGCTGTTCAAAACTCGGTCCGGCGTAAGGTGCTGCTAGAAGTGGTTAGGTTGTGATCCTGGACTTCCATTGGAAACCTCCCAGCAAGCGATTTGATTGAAAGCGACTTGACTTGCTCAATCCTGGCACAAAATAGCCCAGCGTGCCATCCCTCTCTCAGGTTAGAACAGCGAGCATGAACTCTTGCCCGGCTGGATCGGAATCAAAAAGCGCCATACCTTCGCACCTCACTAATGGTATCCCTACTTCGAAGACCCCTACCCCTGCTGAAGCAAAGCGCACCCAAGAACGACAGCGCCTCTATGACTCCATATCTTCGTCCCACAGTGGCGCGCGTCGATATTCTGCGGGCGACTCCTTGAAGCCTTTCATCCGCAACCCACAATCCGCCTATCCTCATAACGAGAATGAGAGTCCAATGATGGAGCCAGTCGAGGAAGAGAAGCCCCGAGATCCCAGGGATACGGCTGGCCCCATGAACACTCTCTCTGATGACCGCTCGGCTGGGCCTTATACGCGAAACCCCACGGTAGACTTTGATGGATTGAGCTGGCCGAGTATGTACACCATACTCAAGCTAAGCTGCACGAGCTAACGCAGGCACATGAACAGGTCTTGGTACACGCGCCCGACTGGAGGCAACACCTGAGCAAGCGAAAGGGCGACATGATCGGCTGACTGGCGCGATCGAAACACTGCTCGAATGCATCGGAGAAGATGTGAACCGAGAGGGTTTGCTTCAGACGCCCAAGCGCTATGCCGACGCCATGATGTTCTTTACTAAGGGTTACGAAGAGAATCTGCGGGACATCGTCAACAATGCAGTCTTCCACGAAGATCACGACGAAATGGTGATTATCAAGGATATAGAAGTCTTTTCAATGTGCGAGCATCATCTAGTACCATTCACTGGGAGGGTAATCAATGTTGACCACCATGTCAGCCCATCAGTGCAGCTGACAACTTGTAGATGCATATTGGCTACATACCCAATGGGCGTGTCCTAGGACTATCCAAGTTCGCCAGGATAGCCGACATGTTCTCAAGACGTCTTCAAGTGCAGGAGAGACTCACGAAGCAGGTGGCACTGGCCATCTCCGAGGTACTGAAACCGCAAGGCGTGGGCGTGGTCATGGAGTCAAGTCACTTGTGCATGGTCATGCGTGGCGTCGAGAAGACGACATCGAAGACCACGACCTCTTGCATGCTTGGGTGTATGCGATCTAGGGACAGAACGAGAGCGGAATTTTTGAACTTGATCGGTCGTGGCTAGGATTTATCTACTTTGGGAGCCCTGGTGAATCGGACGCGCTATCTACACAATGTTTAAGAGGTAGCATGGCACTGGCGCTTGTGTACAATGAATGATGCGACAGGTGGTTTGTCTTCTTCTTTGGTTTTACTCCGCACAGCACGCTCCAAACCTTTCAAGAGGTGAGCTTGAGATACCCACAGCTACGTAGCTGGTTCTTGTTTGCATCTGACAAAACCTCTTTTGACCTTCGTCGTCTAGCCGAAACCCTTCTTTCGTGTTGTCTTCATCTGCAGCAAATGACGTGAAGCTGAAACGTCAACTTCCTCGCGAGCTAATCCTGAAACAAACAACAATAGCTTCTGTCATCTTGAAGGATACTAACGTGCGCCACACCGCTCAACCGCTCAAGCTTTCAAGTCCCACACCACCATTGTTCGTCGCGATCGGCCGAGCTCCGCAGTTTCACCAAAGACACAATCATGCAATCAGACGAAGCGCAGAGGATCGACGCGGCGCTCATCCTGACTTCGATGAGGAGATCAAACAACACAACAACCACTCCGGCACCAACACCAAGCACCGCCAATCTCACCTCTCCAACCACCCCTCTCAAACAAACAGAATCAGAACCAGAGTCAGAACCGGACCGAGAACAACCCTTCAACCTCCTAACCGCCCTCTGCGCCCACGCCGACATCCTCCTCTACCTAACAACCCAACACTTTCCTCCCCGGGGCCTGCTAACCCTCTACACAATCTCGAAGCCCTTCCACTACCTCGTCAACTCCCACCTCACGACCTACGTG